>OAUV01000417.1_pt1 | contig 44793 bp, 40 predicted proteins | sample 1516841 | NCBI WGS metagenome assembly OAUV01 (sample SAMEA2580044, study PRJEB22360) | human gut metagenome | biome: human gut; feature: human-associated habitat; material: faeces | place: Denmark | collected 2008/2010 | reverse complement strand
GGGGAGGATACCCCCCCCCGCGTGTAGGGTGGCATTAGCCGCTGCGGGCATAGGCTTTTTTGATGCAGCGGCCGATCTCGGCCAGGCAGATATCTCCCTGCAGGTGGCCGTAGCGGTCGTTGATCTGCTTGAAGTCGTCCACATCGAACACCACCAGCACCCCGCCGCGGCGGCGCATCTCAGCAGTGCGGTTCAGGTAGCTGTTCTGATTCAGCAGCCCGGTAAGGGCATCCAATTGGTTCCACATCTCGCTGCAGTAGATAAAGTACAGCACCGACAACAGGGTAACGCACAGCCATGTAACGTGAAGCTCCGGCAGTGTCACCTGAATGATGGTCTCAATGAGCAGAAAGAACATCAGAGGGTAGATCAGCGCCCGGCTGCGGTTCTGGAATTCCCGCGCCGTGACGAAGGTGGACACCGAAAGATACACGATGGCCGCAAAGTACATGATGATATAAAGATAGAAGTATTGCCCGCGGGAATAAACGTTGTCGGCGCTGACGGAGAACACCAGCCCGGCGGGGATGGACAGAGCAAGGAACAGCAGGTAGCACGCCTCGCAGCACGCCGCCGCCCTGAACCAGCGGTTCATCCTCTTTTTCCGGTCCATGACATACACAAGGCAGAGACACACTCCCGGGGACAGGCCGAACCCCAGATAGTTGGACAGGATGTTCAGCCAGCGGTAGCCCGCCGGGGTGCCATCCACCGCCAGTGTCACCACCTCCAGCACCGAGATCACCGCGATCAGCGCAAAGGCAAAGAAAAATCCCTGCTTCTGCTTTTTGTTCAGGGACTCGCTGAGCTTTGTGAGGATGCACATGAAGCTCAGCACAAAAAGGTCAATGGCCGTTAATACATAAAAATATCCATTCATTGTGGCTTGTTTCACCCTTTGGACTTCTGTGATCTGGTCAGCCATCAAAACGATCCCGACCGTCCAGAACTTAGTCAAAAGCCGCTATGTTCTTCAGATTGCTCATCTATCTCTCTGGCAATCGATTCAAAAATCTCAGATTCTTCTTTTGTTTCCAAGTGATTCGGATTCGACAACATTGTATCCATTAGACTCGTTTTCAACCTCTCACAGCATGGCTTAAAGGAGACATATGTAATACCTCCACCAATAATCCCACCAGCAACCGGGATAGCCTTCTTGAAGAAACCGGAGAATACCTCTTTTGTCATTTTGACACCGAACCATTTAGCAATGCTTTTTACGATTGGGTAAATTGCTCCTTTGGTCAGAGCCTTTTTCATCAGTTGCCTTTCAACACCTTCGCCAAGCGCTTTCGCCATAGCTTTGATTGCATTGTTAGCACCCGCAACGCCAAACATCACACCCATGGCAATGATCAAAGTGTTCATCGTAGAAGTATCGATCTGTGCTTCATTATCAGCAGATATAATTTCTGGAAAGCCATATAGATACATCAGTTCCTGTGCTGCCCTAAGCGTGTAGCCATAATACTGCATGATATCTGTTGGAATGGTCGCCGCCATAGCTACACCGCCGGGCGCTCCCAATGCGGCTGAGATTCCAGATACAAAATACCGCTCATGCTGAATCACCGCGTCTGCAATTTTATTGATTTCCTCCAGTGAAATGCCCGCCTTCATCGGGGTTGTTCTAACCGCTTTTTCAATGGTTGCAGCATCATAATGTGCGCGGAACTCGTTTGCCAAAAATCTGTTTCGCTCCACTTTCACACCCGGCGTTCTCAGCCCAAGGATAATGATATCTTCAATATCTACTTTGCCGTCGTGATTTGCATCCAGTTGATCCATAACAGCATCCTTTGCGGCAGCACCTGTATTTACAACTGTGTTCTTTCCGGCAGTCAATGCATCTCCGGTTTTAGTTGCAGCAGTTTCGATGCCATGTACGATACCGGGAGCAACAGTCTCATTGATCTTTTTTGCATTCTCCTGTACAGTATGGATTCCGCTATACAATGCGTCTTTTATATTCAGCATATAGCCTTTCCTCTCAAGTTTCAATCAATGATATTATCTTTACTTACATCATTTGCAAATCCGCAGGCCACGCATTTCCATGCTCCAGAAAGCGTTAAAAATCCGGGCTGAACATTCAGAAACCGTCCACAATGATCGCAAAACCAGAATATCTCACCTGATAACATATCGCTTTGTGCAATACAATACGAACACTTCTGGCAAACCCACACATTATCTACCAGCAACATTGTCTCTCCACAACAAGGGCACATCATTGCTTTTATTTTTCTAAATCTCTGAAGGTCCTTTTGTTCTTCTGGCAAAGATGCAAAGCTCCGCACTGGTGCATTTTTTCCGACAGTTACTTTCAGCTTTTTCATAATTACATTCCTTTCTGGTGTTTATTTCTACCCACCATAAGAGAACATGAATTTTTCGCGGATTCAATTATGCACCCAGCTTTACCTTCCCCGGTTATCCCAACTCCGCTGGAAGCTATCCACCCTAGTCTGCCCCCTCACCAGCGCGCCGACCACCTCACAATGGGCGGTCTGGGGGAAGAGATCAACAGGGGTAAAACCCTCGGCGCGGTAGCCTTTGGCGGTCAGGAGGGCAAGATCACGGGCCATGGTCTCGGGGTTGCAGCTGACATAGACCACCCGTTTGGGGGCCATGCGGGCCACGCTCTCGATGAACTGGGGGGTGGAGCCTTCGCGGGGCGGGTCCATGAAAATGACATCAGCTCTCTGCCCGGCGGCCGCCGCTTCTGTGATCCACTGGGTGGCATCGGCGGCAAAGAAGCGGGCGTTTTTCACGTCGTTGTGCCTTGCGTTGCCGATGGCATCCCGGACAGCGTCCCGGTTCAGCTCCACGCCCACCACCTGCTTTGCCCTGCCGCTGGCGGTCAGACCGATGGTGCCAATGCCGCAGTAGGCATCCAGCACCACCTCTTTGCCGGTCAGGCGGGCGGCTTCCACAGCCAGACCATACAGCACCTCGGTCTGGTCATGGTTGATCTGGTAGAAACTCCGGGGGCTCAGGGCATAGGTCTTGCCGCAGAGGGTATCCAGAATGAATCCCTTGCCGTAGAGCACCTTTTCCTCTTCGCCCAGCACCACGCTGGTGCGGCGGGGGTTGTAGTTCTGCACCACGGTGGTCACGGGGACATGGCGCTTTTCGGCTTCGGCCAGCAGAGCGCGGACAAAGTTTTTTGCCCCGGGCAGAACCGGCTGGGCGGTCACCACTACCACCATCACCTGCCCGGACACCACGCCGCGCCGCAGCAGGCAGTGGCGGAGCAGGCCGGTGCCCTTGTCCTCATTGTAAGGCTGGTAGCGGCAGGCGCTGGCCGCCGCCCGCACTGCCTGCATCACGGTGTCCAGCACTTCGTCCTGCAGCAGGCAGCTTTCCACGGGCAGCACTTTATGCGTGCCTGCCGCATAGATGCCGGACACCAGTTTCCCGCCGGGGCCCGCTGCAAAGGTAGAGATCACCTTATTGCGGTAATGGCAGGGGTTTTCCGCGCCCCGGATGGGAGCCACCGGGCCGTATTTCCCCACCAGCTTACGGACAGCGGCTTCTTTTTTTTTTAGCTGCTCCGCATAATCGAGGTGAGAGCTGCAGGACCGCACTTTTTTGCTTTCAATCTGCACTCCATCGTATATCCTTCCGCCACTTGACAAAACAAAAAAAAATCACTATACTACAAATAGAAAAGGCACTGCGACAAGCGGTTAGCCCTGAAGGGTTTTAGCTATCTATTTGCATAGAAAACCGTCACCGGCCAGGGTGGCGGTTTTCGCTTTTCACCTTGATGGTAAATACCAGTCCAAAAATATGGAACGTCAAAGTAATCGGCATTGCTCTCACCTCCTTCCGGAAGTGTGGGCTCCCCGCCTGCCGTTATGTGCAGTACCTTTTCGCATTTGATTTTAACACATCTTTCGACCGAATGCAACGAAAAAGCTCCCGTAATGGGAGCTTTTTCGTTTTCCGTCACCCATAGGGATCGTACAGGTCATATTCTTCTGCCTCCTGATGCTGCTCCTCCAGCACCCGGATGGCCTGTTCCAGCTGGCTTTGAGAAGCACCGCTCTCACTGGCAAGGGCGCGGACCGCTTCGGGCAGGCTGCCGCCGAACAGGGTGTCCATCCGCTGGCGCATGGCCGCAACGCAATAGGCCCGGCGGGTGACCGTGGGCAGATAGGTGTTCTGGCTCCCCGCCTTGCCGCCCTTGACCCAGCCCTTTTCCTCCAGACGGTACAAAAAGTTGAGCACCGTGGCCGGGGCCCAGCCGGTGGCGGTCAGCTTTTCGCTGATATCCCGCCGGGTGGCCGGGGCGGGGCAGTCCCAGAGTGCCAGCAGCACCTGCTCCTCGGCGGCAGAGAGTGGTTTCAGTCTGTCTGAAAGTCCGTACACCGGTTTCACCTCCGATTTTTTGCTTTTACATTTGTCTTATTTCAGCACGATTATACCACACCCGGCACAAACAGGCAAGCGTTAAAAGTGAGGAGCCATGCGGTAAAACCAGCATATTTTTACATTTGTCTTAAAAAGTGTTCTTTGTTCAAGAACAGTTGTGTGTTTTGTGTGCTCAAGGCAGGCAGAGCAGTCCCATCTTTGTGCAAAGATACTCTTGTTTTTGCACCCCCGGAACCGGTATACTACGGACAAATCAAGCATACACCTGCCGCAGATGAGAGCGGCGGTACGGATAGGAAAGGGAGAGTTCCATATGGCACGAGTATACAACTTCAGCGCAGGCCCCAGCATGTTACCGGAAAAGGTGCTCCGTCAGGCACAGGCAGAGCTGCTGGAATACGGCGATTCCGGCCAGAGCGTGATGGAGATGAGCCACCGCAGCAAGTGGTTCGATGCCATCATCACTGAGACCGAAGCCACCCTGCGCCGGGTGATGAACATCCCTGACAACTACAAGGTCGGTTTCTTCCAGGGCGGTGCCACCCAGCAGTTTGCCATGGTGCCTCTGAACTTTATGACCACAGGCAAGGCTGATTATCTGGTCACCGGCAATTTCTCGAACCTGGCTGCCAAGGAGGCCGCCAAGTTCGGCGAGGTGAAGATCGTTGCTTCCAGCAAGGACAAGAACTTCACCTACATCCCCGATGTCAACGCCATCGACTACGACAAGGACGCAAGCTACATCCACATCTGCCAGAACAACACCATCTTCGGCACCCAATACGTTGAGGTACCTCAGGTGGAGGGTGTGCCGCTGGTGGCGGACATGAGCTCGATGATCCTCTCCAAACCTGTGGACGTGAACAAGTACGGCTGCATCTACTTTGGTGTGCAGAAGAACGTAGCTCCCGCCGGCATGGCCATTGCCATTGTCCAGGACGACCTGCTGGGCCACGCCGCCGACACCGTGCCCACCATGATGAACTACACCACCCTGCTGGCCAAGGACAGCATGTACAACACGCCCCCCTGCTGGTGCATCTACATGACCGGTCTGGTGCTCAAGTATCTGGAAAACGACATCGGCGGTCTGGAGAACATGCAGAAGATCAACGAAGCCAAGGCCAAGATCCTGTACGATTATCTGGACGGTCAGGAGTTCTTCCACAACCCTGTGGAGCACCGCTACCGCAGCACGATGAATGTCACCTTTACCAGCCCTGACCCTGACATGGACAAGAAGTTCTGCGCCGAGGCCGCCGAAGCCGGTTTTGTCAACCTGAAGGGCCACCGTCTGGTGGGCGGTATGCGCGCTTCCATTTATAATGCAATGCCCACCGAAGGTGTAGAGAAGCTGGTGGACTTCATGGAGAAATTCCGCAAGGCAAATGCCTGATTTGTGTATAGGAGATAGGAAAGTATGTTTACGATCAAGACCCTGAACGCCATCAGCCCGGTGGGCCTGGCAAAGCTGAACAAGAACCTGTTTGATGTTTCGGTGGACACCGATGTCCCCGATGGCATTCTGGTGCGCAGCGCCGACCTGCTGAACACCACCTTCAACGACAACCTGCTGGCCATTGCCCGTGCCGGTGCCGGTGTGAACAACATCCCGCTGGATCGCTGCTCGGAGCAGGGCATCGTGGTGTTCAATACCCCCGGTGCCAACGCCAACGCCGTGGCTGAGCTGGTCATTGGGATGCTGATCGCAGGCAGCCGCAATGTGGCCGCCGCTGCCCAGTGGTGCCAGGGCCTGACCGGCGACCCCGCCATGGCCAAGACCGTGGAAAAGGGCAAGAAAAAGTTTGTGGGCAACGAGATCAAGGGCAAGACGCTGGGTGTCATCGGTCTGGGTGCCATCGGTTCCCGGGTGGCCAACTGCGCCATTGAGCTGGGCATGGAGGTCTACGGCTACGATCCCTACATCTCCATTGATGCCGCCTGGAACCTTTCCAGCCAGGTCCACCACTGCGTGAACCTGAACGACATGCTCCCCCTGTGCGACTACATCACCATCCATGTTCCCTACCTGCCCACCACCAAGGATACCATCAACGCCCAGACCCTGGCCCTGTGCAAGGACGGCGTGAAGATCCTGAACTACGCCCGCGGTGAGCTGGTGAACACCGCAGCCCTGCTGGAGGCCATGGAGACGGGCAAGGTCTCCGGCTACATGACCGACTTCCCCACTGAGGCCATTCTGGGCAAGCCCGGCATCGTCTGCACCCCGCATCTGGGTGCTTCCACGCCGGAGGCCGAGGACAACTGTGCCGCAATGGCCGTGCAGGAGATCAGCGATTACCTCAAGAACGGCAACATCACCCACTCGGTGAACCTGCCCGAGGTGCATCAGCCCCGTGCAGGCGGCAAGCGCATCTGCATCATCCACAAGAACGAGCCCGGCATGATCAGCCAGATCACCGCCCTGACCACCGAAGCGGGCCTGAACATTGAAAACATGGTGAACAAGAGCAAAAAGAACATGGCTTACACCATGCTGGACGCGACCGGTGCCGTGGACGGCAGGCTGGCTGAGAAGCTGGCCGCCATCCCTGCCGTTATCCGGGTGCGCATCCTGTAACACTGCCAACCCTTAGCTTTCCCCTCGCCCCATCTGTTCATGGGCGGGGGGATTTTTTTGGTACAGCGTACTGTCGGGCCAGCGGGGTATTCCCCCGCAAGTGATACGGGGCATTCCATCCCCCGCCCAACTGCCTACGGCAGTCGGGTCCCACCCTCCGGACACTTGCTTGGGGAACACCCCGCCGTCCCTCCAAGCAGGTCTGCTGATATAAAAATCCCCCCTACCGTCATACAGCAGAGGGGAGAAAGAAGATCAGAGTGTTTACAGCTTCTTGCCGGTCAGGAGCTCATAAGCCTCCTCGTACTTGGCAATGGTCTTGTCGATGACATCCTGAGGCAGATCGTAGTTGCTGTCGGGATTGGCCTTGAGCCAGTTGCGGACGAACTGCTTATCGAAAGAGGGCTGACCGTGGCCGGCCTCATAGCCCTCCAGCGGCCAGAAGCGGCTGGAATCGGGGGTGAGCATCTCATCGCCCAGCACCACGTTGCCGTTCTCATCCAGACCAAACTCAAACTTGGTATCGGCAATGATGATGCCGCGGCTCAGGGCATACGCGGCACACTTCTTGTACAGGGCAATGGTGTAATCCCGCAGCTTGGTGGCGTAGTCCTTGCCGTGGCCGGGGAACTGCTTTTCCAGCACCTCGATGCTCTTTTCGTAGCTGATGTTCTCATCGTGGTCGCCGATCTCAGCCTTGGTGGAAGGAGTGTAGATGGGCTCGGGCAGCTGCTGGGATTCCTGCAGGCCCTCGGGCAGGCGGATGCCGCAGACGGTGCCGTTCTGCTGGTAGCTGGCCCAGCCGCTGCCGGTGATGTAGCCGCGCACGATGCACTCGATGGGCAGCATGGTCAGCTTGCGGCACTTCATGCTCCGGCCCTCAAAGGCAGGTGTGCGGAAGAACTCGGGCATATCGGCGGTATCCACGCTCAGCATGTGGTTGGGCAGAACATCCTTGGTGTAGTCGAACCAGAATCTGCTCATCTGGGTCAGCACCTTGCCCTTGTTGGTCACTTTATTTTTCAGGATCACATCAAATGCAGAGATACGATCGGTGGCAACCATAATGAGGCTGTCGCCATTGTCATAGATCTCGCGGACTTTGCCTTCCTTGATGGGCTTGAATTCAGTCATAGCAAACACTCCATTTTTCCTGATAGCTCTTTCATCAACGTCCTCGCCCGCTCCGGCATTGCAAAGCAATGAAGGGCAGGTTGAGCCGTTTTCCGTTTACCTATTCAGTCTATCACACTTACTGTCCGTTTGGAAGAAACAGATTCCAAGGAAAATCGCTCGCAATTTTCGATTTCTTCGTGAAAAGTGTCAAAAATCAGCAACATTTTTCGTCGAATTGACGGCTAAAGTCGTACTTTCCCAGTTGACAGCGGCCCAGAACATGGTATCATTGAATCATCAGAATTCAACTGCATCAGGAGGTAAGACCTATGGGCAAATTCCCGAAAGACTTTTTGTGGGGCGGTGCCACTGCCGCCAACCAGTGCGAGGGCGCTTACAACGAGGGCGGGCGCGGCCTTTCCAGCGTGGACGTGGTACCCTTTGGCCCCGATCGCTTCCCCGTGGCGCTGGGCCAGCTGAAGATGCTGGACTGCGATGCCGAGCACTTCTACCCCTCCCACGAAGCCATTGACATGTACCACCACTTCAAGGAGGACATCAAGCTCTTTGCCGAGATGGGCTTCCGCTGCTACCGCCTGTCCATTGCCTGGACCCGCATCCTGCCCAACGGCGATGACGCGCAGCCCAACGAAGAGGGCCTGCGCTTCTATGAGGAGCTCTTTGATGAGTGCCACAAGTACGGCATTGAGCCGCTGGTGACCCTGTGCCACTTTGATACCCCCATTGCCCTGATCAAAAAATATGGCGGCTGGAAAGACCGCCGGATGGTGGATGCCTACGCCCACTACTGTGAGGTGCTGTTCCAGCGCTTCCGGGGCAAGGTCAAGTACTGGCTGACCTTCAACGAGATCAACATGCTGCTCCACATGCCCTTTATGGGAGCCGGTCTGCTCTTTGCGCCCGGCGAGAATGTGCAGCAGGTCAAGTATCAGGCCGCTCACCACGAGCTGGTGGCCAGCGCAAAGGCCGTCAAGCTGGCCCATGCCATCATGCCCGATGCCATGGTGGGCTGTATGCTGGCCGCCGGTCAGTTCTACCCCCGCACCTGCGCCCCTGCCGATGTGCAGGCCGCTGCCGAGGCTGACCGCGACAACTACTTCTTCATTGATGTCCAGTCCCGCGGCGAATACCCTGTCTGGGCCAAAAAACGGATGGAACGTGCAGGCATTGCCCTGCAGATGGAGCCGGGCGACGAGCAGCTGCTGAAAGAGGGCACTGTGGACTTCATCTCCTTCAGCTACTATTCCAGCCGCTGCACCACTGTGGACCCCGAACTGATGAACAAGGCCAGCGGCAATGCCATCATGGATGCCGTCAAGAACCCCTACCTCAAGGCCAGCGATTGGGGCTGGGCCATCGACCCGGTGGGTCTGCGCATCACCATGAACAGCCTGTATGACCGCTACCAGAAACCGCTCTTCATCGTGGAGAACGGTCTGGGTGCGGTGGACAAGGTGGAAGCAGATGGTTCCATCCACGACACCTACCGCATCGACTACCTGCGGGCCCACATTGAGCAGATGGAAAAGGCCATCAACGAGGATGGCCTGCCTCTGCTGGGCTACACCACCTGGGGCCCCATCGACCTGGTCAGTGCTTCCACCGGCGAGATGAAGAAGCGGTACGGCTTCATCTATGTGGACAAGGACAACGAAGGCAAGGGCACGCTGGCCCGCAGCCGGAAGGACAGCTTCTACTGGTATAAAAAGGTCATCGCCTCCGACGGCGAAGATCTGGCCTGAGCCAACTGTGAGGAAAGGAATCATAGCACAAGATGACGACACCCCAAATCATTGCGCACCGCGGTGCATCCTATCTGGCCCCTGAGAACACGCTGGTCGCCTTCCGCAAGGCGATGGAGATTGGCGCGGACGGCGTGGAAATGGATGTACAGAAGACCTACGACAACGAGCTGGTCATCCACCACGACTATATGGTGGACATGCACACCGACATCTCCGGCCAGATCTACGACCTGACCATGGGCGAGCTGAAGGCTCTGGATTTCGGCAGCTGGAAAGATGCCATCTACGCCAACGAGAGGATCGCCACGCTGCAGGAAGCGCTGGAGCTCTGCGCCGGCATGGAGGGCACGCAAGTGCAGCTGGAACTGAAAAGCCCACTGGAGGACGACCCCGACTTTGTGCCCCGGGTGCTGGATGCGGTCCGCGCCGCCGGGCTCACCGACCGGCTCACCCTCATCTCCTTCCACCACTCTCAGCTGCGGCAGGCAAAGCAGCTGATGCCCGAGCTGAAGGTAGGTGCGCTGACCTACGGCGCTTTCCTCAGCATGGTGCTGCCTCCGCCGGTGGTGTGGAAGGATCTGGGCCTTGTGAACAGCATGGATGAGCCCTTCAGCGAGGAAAACTGCATCGACCTGCGGAATAATCTCATCTACCGCACTGTGGCCGACAAGGTCGATATGCTCCGTGCCAACTTCCCCGGTGAGACCGTGGAGCAGGTCATCGGCCATCTGGAGGAGCAGGCGGATGTGGCTACCTACATCAAAACGCTGGATTTCCCCGTGGACATCGTCAGCTGCGAGTACCACACCGCCTATTCCAACCCCGAGCTTGTGAACCAGCTCCACGCCATGGGCATCCAGGCCGCGTTCTGGACCGTGGACACCCAGGACGCAGTCCGTTCCCTGCTGCCCCTTGGCCCTGACTGCATTGTCACCAACCGGCCTGACCGCGTGCGGGAATGGGTGAATGCGGAAATGAGGAAATAAAAAGATCACAAAACGTCCCCGTGCAGGATATCAAAACTGCACGGGGACGTTTTCTATGTCAGAATGCAAAAATCATTATGAAAACATACCGATCGTTTCTGCTTCTGCCGGTCTTACTGTCGGTATCTGAAATACAATGATTCCATAGGTCATTTCGTCGATCTGTACGCTCGCAAATCCGACCTGAACTTTTGCACTTTCAAACGTACACTCAGGCGGTTCTAACAGAGCCACATGATCGTTAATTTCTTCCAGAATCAACCGTCTTTTTATCGATTCAAAATACTCACTTTCATACGCAACGTTTTTGAAATATGAAACATAATAGGCATTCGTATCGCCGTTTTTCACCAGTTCCTGGCTCAACTCGTCTGACACGGTATCCAAATGCGCACCGCCTCGAATCGCAGTCCGAATACCGTTCATTTTTGCAACGTTTTCCGCCATCGCAGCCACTTCTCTGTTCGTTTCAAAGCGTTGGATCAGGCTATTTATCCCATAGAAATGATCATTCATCATGGCGACCAGTTCATCTTCCAGGATTATATTCTCTCTCGGTTCTTCCCTTATGACTACTTCGCGCACTGTCTCAACTTCCCGAACCACTTCCACAACCTTTTCAGGCGTACAACTCGTCAGACAAAGCGCAATCAGGATGCTGGCAAAAATCGTTGTAGTACATTTCGACATCTGTTTCATCATAGTCTTCTCCTGTCACCGGCATTTCCAATCTAACGAAACGGCTTCTCCAAGGGGATGCTATATGCTCATAATACCGGTTATTTTGTCGATTTGTCAACGACCAGATCGTTTCAGACATCATTTTCTCTTTTTCGACAGGAAAAAGCTCACGATAATATCGTGATTGCACAAAAAAACGCCTCAAAAATTTTAATAAGATGCTCCTCTGCAATCCGTTCTGAACCGCCTAATGAAACCATGTCTTTCCCCGCTCTCTCCAAAGTGAGAAAATAGTACCATAAAAATGTATTTTTGAGAGCAGTCTGAAAAATACAGAGACGCAGCAAGCAGAACTCCATGGAGAAGCAGCCCTCCAACCGTGCAGAAAACCAGATACGTCCCTTTACTGTCGGCAGAAAGAACTGGCTGTTCAGCGACACGCCTGCCGATGCAAAGGCCAGCGCGGTGATCTGCAGCATTGTGGAAACTGCAAAGGCAAACAGCCTTGCGCCCAGAGATTATATCCAGCTTTCCGTATTCTGACATAACAAAGTTCCCCCGTGCAGCTTTGTTATGGTCTATTAACGGTTAATTACAAATTTTCTTTGGTGCGCTCGAGGGAACTCGAATCCCTGGCCATCTGATTAAAAGAGAGTAATTCTCAGGATAACTTCGTCTTTATATTCATCAAATTTACCGATAACGCGTTATTTTCGCCCTATTCAGTTACAGACTACTCTGCATTGTTTCTGTGCATTGTCGCATTTTTGTCGCGCATTTTTACAATACTATAAATAGGACTTCATTTATTTCCCAGCTTACAGTTCCTTAGCAGATTTTTCTCGTAGGATATATAATAATTTTCAATTTCGATTGTGCTGTAATTGGACAGATCTCATATGGAAAGATTTCCATTGTCGCGCAAAAAGTTACTGGCTCAGATACTAAATTTCTCCGGACGTGATTTTGAGCCATGGTGTGGGAAATGTAGTCATTTATGTTTGATATAGAACAATTCTATTCATTCCGAGTCACATCAATTACCATTTATATAAGAAAACCGCGTGAACTGCCAGAGCTATAACTCTACGCTCCGACTGATCCACACTGTGAAGGGGGTGCGGACAAAATCTTGGACTTTAGATAGAGCAGGAGGGAAGCAATGTTCAGCTATGAGGATCGAATAAAAGCAGTGAAGCTGTATGCGAACCTAGTTAATCAAATGCTGGAAAATGCATTACTCTTACTGGAACCTGGCGAACATCCTATCATTCATTCGGATCGTGGATGTCATTATCGTTGGCCTGACTGGATTCATATGGTAGTCCAAGCCGGCTTGGTCCGCTCTATGTCCAGGAATGGATGTTCGCCAGATAATTCTGCTTGTGAGGGCTTTTTCGGCCGTCTGAAGAACGAAATGTTCTATGGCCGATCATGGCTGGGGGTAAGTCTTGACCGATTTATGGAGATACTGGATAACTATTTACATTGGTATAATGAAAAACGGATAAAGCTCACATTGGGTGGGTTAAGTCCGGTAGAATACCGACAAAGCCTCGGACTATTATAGAATTTGGTCCAAGATTTTGTCCGCACCCCCTTCACTCTTGCTTCTCCATGGAGTCCTCCTTGCTTCGTCTCTGTATTTTTCAGACTGCTCTCAAAAATACATTTTTTCCATGGTACTATTTTCGCACTTTGGAGAGACCGGGGAAAGACATGGTTTCATTAGGCGGGTATGCTCAAGCAGCGTCAATGCACAAATTGGTCTTTATAATCTTTGCAGTCTTGCGTGACCAGAAGCCCTTCGAGCTGAAAACACCAGAGCAGCATGCTGTTGAACAGGGATTTGTTAAAGCAGCCTGAAGTTTTGAGAGATTCGAGTCCTGAAACAAACACAGGACCTTATTTGGTATGCGAAAAACTCAAATTCGGCACCTTCCACTGCCCTTGTTCTTTACTTGGTGTAAGCGATGGCAGAGTTATAAACGGTGAATACCGAATATAAACCGTTCGATTTTGTTCTTATTGGCCACATATGCTATTGACTTTGCATAATTGGTCTACAACAGGATTCAGACGACGTACTACACCCTTTTTATTGTTAATTTCTTGACCATCTTTAAGAATGACTCTAACTCATTTTTGAAAAGGACTACAATTATCACAAGAAACAACACTTGAATTACGATGGATTTTACTCCCACAGCTGCAACCATCATCTGCGCAACTAAAAGTATATAAACTGTAATATCTCGGTTCCACTTGATATTCATTCGTACATGTTTGCGAAGTATAATATGCCGCATAATCAAAACTGTTGCATAGCCCAGCATCGTGGCAAGTGCCGCACCATATGCTCCCATAAAATGAATCAGCACCACATTGCAAACTGTATTGATAGCTGCTCCAACGATTGTAGATATCGAAAGCGTCTTTGTATCCTTTACTGCTGTAAAAATACTTCCAATAAACAAGGCCATTGCATTGAACACGACAGAAATCAGCAAAGGTGGAACATACTTCCAAGCCAAGAAGAACTCATTGGAATACAAAAACCTAGCGACTGGAATATTCATAATCATGATTCCAGAACAAATTGCAGTCATCGCAAAGTTCATCATGTTATACATTCCACTGATAAAGCCATCCGAGTCATTCTTATCAAATTCCTTTATTGCCGAGATAGACCAAGCCTGCGCAAAGATATTCTGAAACATCGACAAAATATTAGGGATTTTATAGGAAATCGCATAGAGACCACTTACGGCAACGCCAGACATCCATGTTAGAATATATCTATCAGATGCATTATTGATCCACCATGCAATCACACTAAATATCAATGGGAAGCTAAACTGGATCATATCAGCCTTCACACTTTTTGGCACATCAAATTCTATGTATTGATACAATTTTGCTCCTATAAAGCACCAAATCAATGCCACAGCGCTTCCGAGCGAATTTGCAATCAAGTACCCGGTAAGTCCCCAATGAAAAACTGCCAAGAATAGTATATTAGAGGAAAGTGTTACTACCGAGTTTAATATACTTCCCATAACCATTACATTAACTTTATCAATGCCTCTGCAAAACAGCGATACTGTATTACTCACTGCCGACGTAAAATACATGATCACCAAAAAAATCAAATAACAGTTTTCAAGTCCCGGAATATTTAAGAAGAAAATTGCCGTTGCTCCAATACATACTAGTAAAGTTCCGCTTAAAATAACATGAACTGCTACCGAAAACACATCTTTTTTATTGTATTTATCATCCAAGGCAAAACGCATAACTGCATCTTGAATATCCAGTGTAAATACAGGGAGCAGCAGCGACACCGTCGTAGTTATCAGATCAGATATGCCATACTCTGCTGTCGTCAAGTAGCTCGTATAAAGGGGAATTAAAATTATCGATAGGATTTTAGGTACAAATCCGCTGATTGAAAACAGCAAAACATTTTTTGCCAGGTAAGAGTGTTTGCTATTCATTTCTTATTTCCTTTTTAGAATTCTCTTTGCAGAAGCGACCATCTTACCACGCATTTCAGCATGGTCATAATATGTGCAGTATTTTTTTCTTAAAGCATGCAAATCTGTTTGTCCATCTTTCAGTTCCTTAATGAGATTTTCACGAACCAACGGGCGCTGAGGATTATATGGATATTGAACCGTCCAGTACTCATTCAAATCTTGCGTTTCTACTTGGCAAATTTGCTTCTGACTCAAATCCGCAATTGCCGCCTCACCCTGTAAGGTATTCGCAATTACCATCGAAACGCCTTCTTTGTCATTTTTAAAGCGCGTTCCCCAGTAATCTCCAATTCGAATATCTGCTGCTGAACGTTCTCTATATGGGCAGTCCGAGCAAGATTCCATATAACAGAGACCACGGCGGAAGAAAGCATAAAAATCATCCTTATGCTCTTCCTTTTTATAGGTATGACCATTACCGGTCAGCAGCAGCAGCAGCCGCCGCCACTCCCTTTCTTTACTGCGGAATAAAACGATTGGATGTGCCCCCGTATGATGTTTCTCATCAATATCTTTTAAATATTTAGCCCACAGGTAAGCACTTGGCACGCCATGACAGATCAGGTCTACGATTATTGCTTGGTCGCGCAGACCTTTCTTTCGGAGCAGCTTATCCGCAGCAGCAGTCTGACAAGGCGTCCCAAAGAAGACCACTTTTCCCCGTCTTGCTTTTTCTACAAGATGAAGCATTGCTTCTGCAGACTTGCTCTGAATGTACTTTGATCCCTGCAGTTGAGAAATATCTTGCTTTTTATCCGGAGTAATCCAAACATGAATCGCAGAATTTGTCTCCGTATCGTATGTACATCCGCACACCGCATAGCCCTGTTCTGCCAGATTCCTCGCAAGCTCATAGCCTACCCCACCGGAGGAGGATTTTTTTAAAACATTTTCCGAACGGCTTTTGACGGAATACATTCTCCATGCCGTTTTCACATTTGGCGCAACTATATCTGTCATAGGGCAAACAGTCTTACATTGCCCACAGCCAACACACTTGTTCGTATCGATGAAACAGCGTTCAAACCCCTCGCTATCTTTAGCGATGGATATTGCTTTTTTTGTACACACTGTGGCACATGCTCCACATCCACAGCATCGGTCTGTGATTTTATACAGAGAGCGCTTTACAGCATGCTCACATAGGGCCTCGTTCAAAGCGTCCTGTAAGTATTTCATCGAATCGCTTCTCAGCATTTTAAGCAGCCTGTTTGCCGCAGAAAAATCACAGTTTATTGCAGTATGCTCTGCGCATTTTGCCTGCACATCTGTCAGGCGAGACTCCAGCTGAAGACTCTTTAACAACCCCAAAATTCTGCTGTTTTGATTTTTAGGGTCGTTATCAGAAAAGCGTTTAAAAACGGAGAATGGAATATTATAATTGATTGAAAATGCCATTCCATGGTAAGAATCGGTACAAACATAGTCTGCATTTTTTATCAGAGATACAAACTCACTCGGTCCCACTTCAAATGGTACCGCATTACCACTTTTCTTTTCCCAAACTTTCTGAGGTATTATATAAAAAGGAATGCCCATTTTTTTAGACAATGTTTGTACATACCCCATATACTTTCTTGACTCCCCAAGGAAGTAGCAAAGAATATAGTGCTCGTCTGGAAAATTTTCTGCACCTTGGATGTCTGCGTAGGAATCCCACTCTCCACTGTTCAATAAAAGCGTTGGGTCAAGAACCACTTTAGCATCTTTACCAGTCAACTCTTTAATCAGATCTGCGCCCTGCCGTTCTCTGACAGATAGGTGCTCAAATCTGGAAATGTCTTGAGCCATCCGCTCCCGAATGATGTCATTTTCGATTTTCAGGAGTCCTATACTAGGGGCGTAAGCGACCATTTTCTTTGTGTCTTCTACAAAATCCAGGAAATACTTGCTGTCGTAACAAATTGGTGCCCAAATTTGATCGCTTCCGCAGACAAATGCGTCATATTTTTTGTTCAAGTCATGCAACTCCGGGTACGAATTACATCTTTCCGTGCAGGTAACCCGCTCTTTTAAATAATTTTCAAAGCAGTCACTTTGTTCCGCTGAGGTATACATTGGAGTTAATTTTGCTTTGACTTTATTTACTAACCTTTCGGAAAAGCTTCTTTTTATACTTTCGAGAACATTCCCTTTTGGTTCATAATTAATAAAATCCGGCTTATAACCACTGTTTTTTATCACATAATACAGTGCGCTTGCTTGTAATGCTGAACCATAATTCTGGTAACTATACCAAGTCATTATTGCAACTTTTTGATTTTCCACTGTAACCTTCATTTCTTTTCGTGCTTATTCCATACACAAAATATCCGCAATCCGCTCGCAGGCATGACCATCACCATAGGGGTTGCTTGCTTTGCTCATTGCTTCATACTCATCTTTATCAGACAACAAACGGCTGAATTCCTTATAAATAGTTTCCTCTTCCGTGCCAACCAGCTTCAGTGTACCTGCGGCAATACCTTCCGGGCGCTCCGTAGTATCACGCATCACGAGAACAGGCTTGCCCAGAGAAGGAGCCTCTTCCTGGATGCCACCGGAATCTGTCAAAATCAAGTAGCTGCGGCTCAAGAAGTTGTGGAAGTCCAACACGTCCAGCGGCTCAATAATATGGATTCGGTCGTCATCCCCCAAATACTCTTGCGCAATTTCACGCACCACCGGGTTCATGTGAATGGGATAAATTGCCTTCACGTCCGGATGCTCGTCCATCACGCGACGGATTGCCTTAAACATATGCCGCATCGGCTCACCCAGATTCTCTCGGCGGTGGGCTGTAATCATGATCAGACGGCTGTCTTTCGCCCAATCCAGTTCGGGGTGCGTATAATCTGCCCGCACCGTTGTTTTCAATGCATCAATGGCAGTGTTTCCTGTCACATAGATACTTTCGGGGTTCTTGCCCTCTTTTAGCAGATTCTGCTTCGACAACTCTGTCGGAGCAAAATTGTACTGGCTGATGATGGACACTGCCTGGCGGTTGAACTCTTCCGGATAGGGGCTGTAAATATTGTAAGTACGCAGACCTGCCTCCACATGACCTACAGGAATTTGCAAATAGAAGCAGGCCAGTGCCGTCACAAAAGTTGTGGACGTATCTCCATGCACCAGCACGGCATCTGGCTTCACTTCTTCCAGAACGGTTTTGATACGCTCAAGGATATTGACCGTCACATCAAACAGGGTCTGCTTGTCCTTCATAATGGACAAATCGTAATCCGGAACGACCGAGAACGCTTCCAGCACTTGATCCAGCATCTGGCGATGCTGACCTGTTACGCAAACAACAGTTTCAATACTTTTACGTTTCTTTAACTCATTAACCAATGGGCACATTTTGATTGCTTCCGGGCGAGTTCCGAAGACTAGCATTATTTTTTTCATTGTCAAACATCCTCCAAATTCAAGTCTGTTGACGAAGCCATTTAACAGTTCTTTTCACTGCATTCATAATACCCTGAAATTTCAATTCAGCGACAAAAGCGGAGACATGCGTCAAAAACTTATTAGAAAACGCAGGAAATAATTCCATCATTTTTCTCGAAATAGCCGTTTGATATATTTCCTGATCAGAGCGCCAAGAACCATTAAAATGATGAATCGTTAGAGTGTTTCTCGTGAGTTCTGTCTTTCCAGTTTCAAAGCTCTTCGGACAAAGATAATCTTTGGGTAACAACGTAAACGTATTGATTGTCTGCATTGTATTGTCAGGTATAAAACCATACTTCAAACAGGTGTTTGTAATGCGCACAACATTTGTTGTTTTGTCCAGTGTTCCATCCGGAAGGATAAAATGGGCCATCTGATACTCATCCAGAAATTCCTTAAACATCGGATTTCCCTTTTCGCATGCCATCAAGCCCGTTGGAATCATTGTGTTCGATTCAAAACCGGAAACAGCGTGGTATTGCAGCAGACTGTCCAGCGGCTTTACAACCTCAACATCAGTATCCATGTAGATACCGCCTTCTGTTACCATTGCATACAGTCTTGCAACGTCGCTTACAAATGCCCACTTTTTTGCTTCGTAGGCTTCCCGGACATAATCGCAACAGTTCAGGTCAAAGTTGCTTTCATTCCACTCTTTGATTTCATAGTCAGGACAGTATTTTTTCCAGGATGCAATACATTTTTGTGCCAGCTCCGGCAGAGGATTTCCGCCGAACCAGCAGTAATGGATAATTTTTGGAATCATAACAAATCTTTCTTTCTATATTTGTTTTCGTTCAGTAATCGTTCTATTTTACTACGAGTGGCTTCCCAATGGAGAATATGATTTAGGCTTTTTCCTGTCAATTTATAGAATAAAAATTGGGATTTTAGCTTTAGGGAGCCATTATTCAGCAAAACATCATGTAGGGAATAATCTTCCAATTTCCGCTGACACTCTCTGTTTCCTTCCGCAGCTTCGTTCACAAGAAGAACCAGATACGGCCGCAATGACATTCGGTATAATTCATATTCTTGATGCTGTCTAAAAAAATCCAGTCTTTCCTCTAACGCTTGAATCGCATCGTTCACTTTTTTTGCGTTTCTGCTTTTAGTAATACTACTCGTGTTGCCTTGGTAGTACCCATAAATTTTCTTGTTGCCGACTACGGTTTTTGAAGATTCATAAAAGATTTTATACATAACTGCTTCATCCTCATGGTATCTTCCAATCGGGAACGGATTTTGTTCTAAAAGACATCTTTTATACAGCTTTGCACAAGCAACCGTCATTTGAATCGATTTGAATTTCAGCATTTCACAGCATGTCTGAACATTATCAAAGCACTGTATTTTTTCTTTTCCATGATTCAAGAAATTCTCTTTTTGATCGTATACTGAAGCTACATTTCCACACGATACATCTGCATCATTTTCGTTTAATAGCGTCCATAAATACTCAACATAATCACTGGAAATATAATCATCTGAATCAACAAATGTTACATACTTTCCTGATGCCTTTGCAACGCCAACATTCCGTGCATCGGAAAGACCGCCATTTTTTTTATGAATTACAACGATTCTAGAATCTTTCTCCGCCCATGCATCACATATCTTCCCACAGTTATCCGGGGAACCATCATCTACAAGAATGATTTCAATATTTGAATAGATTTGTCTTACAACACTTGCAATGCACTTCGTTAGATATGCTTCAACATTATAAATGGGAATTATAATTGAGATTAGCGGCTCCTTCTCCACTTGCACTTGGTCCTCCTCTTTTATATTTCAAAAACAAATGTATAGTTCTTCATGAAAAATGCGTTTCCATTTAGGAATCGGATAAAAATGACTACAAAAATTCCAAAGCATATAACTGCTGCAATCTTTCGGTTCTTTGAATCGAACAATTCCGGAAATTTAGCGATTGAATAATGATTTGCTATTACAAAATATTCCGTCATTCGTACAACAAGTGCTTGTGGAATGGAACCAGTCAAAAAACAGGCTGCACCAATATAAAGATACTCTCTCTGTTCCGGAGTACTGTGTTTTCGGTATTCTAGATACAGAAGAATTAAAAAGCACCCTCTCAATGCGAAATTGATGACATTCGAACTCTCACCAGTACTTTCCAGATACATTCCATACCGTGGATCAAGTGCAGCCATAAAAGATAATATAAACGAGATGATTTTTGTTCCGGCAAAGAATAAAATTGTTCCCAGAAGCAGCGCCCCGGAGACAACTTTTTTGATTGGGAACCTTTTTATGATTTCCAATGCAAGAACGACAGCGATTGCAATATAGGCTGAGGTGTGCAGTAACGTTGCTGCATATAAAATAAGAATTTTCTTCAACCATTCATGTTTTTTGAATGGATGCTCCAGAACGTACCAAACCAGCAAATCTGCAAGATTCTGCCGAAGCAGGACACAAAAAAACCATACCATCTGTTGCGACAGGTAGGCAAACATGAACAGCGATTTTTCCTGCACAGTGAGTTCCATATCATGGAGAATCATAGCCAGAAGGAGAAAGCTCAGTGTCACATAAAAGACCTGAAATACGATGTAATTAACTGCAAAGGTTTTGATGAAGGAAGCAAGCAATGTGAAAAGCCAGCCGAAACCCCACCCAGCCTGAATATCTCGTTGAAACACAAACGGATTGAACTCAAACTGTGATAATTTTGGAACAGTAGTATAAAACCACTCTTGGTATACATAGGCATCACTGCCGCCAAGATTTACATTGCGGAATGCCATCACAAACCACAGCATGAAAAATGCTATCCCAAACAGGATTTTTGACTGTTTCGGCTTGCACCATGCGGAAAGAAACAGTACCGTATCAATGACCAGAAAATAAACCACCGTACACCCTCATGATTTCAGATATTTTTTCTTCCAATAAAAGTACAACATCCAACCGGGGATCGCTGTCAGAGTCATCCCGACGGGTCTGCCGCTTGTTGATAGTGCTTTTGCAAACGAATAGCCGGCGCACCTTGCGTACACCCAATAGAGCAGCATCTCTTTAACCCGGACTTTCAGGCAGACTTCATCGTTCAGGTAGCTGCGGCAGTCATCCATCATTCCAAGGGGGCTTTTCATTCGCAATGCACGGCCGCTTTTTGTCAGTCCGCCTTCCAGATATTCGCAGATGTAAATGGTTTTATTGCGATACACCGTCTTGTAGTTCAGGGCCATCGTATTCCAAAGCCAGCTTTCCGCCATAAAGCGCTCGTTCGGGTAAACAGGGAAGGGATATTTCTTGAACAGGTCAGCCCGCACGATTTCGCAATGATCGCCCCTGATGCCCTGATTTACCCGGTAATGAAGATGATCAGCTACATAAAAATCTGCTGGGTTTGCAACACTTAAATGTGTGCCATCTTCCTTGCCTCTGAAATAGCTCATGCCACAAAGATCGGGTCGATTCCGATAATAGGACCATTCCTGCTCGACTGTTTCAACTGCATCCAGTGTCAGGTAATCGTCGCTGTCCAGAATGAGGACAACATCACCCTTGATATAAGGATGAGCTGCATTCAGAGCGGTATGCTTTCCGCCGTTTTCCTTTTTGTGGTATTCCCACTCAAACGGAAGATTCTGCTGCTTTAACGCTTCTATATACGCTTCGGTATCATCTGTGCTGCCATCATCGATAACAAGCCACTGGAAATCTGTTCTGGTCTGTCTGCAAAGGCTGTCGACAAGTTTGGGCAATGTATTGACGCGATTATAGGTCGGGGTCAGCACCGTTACCATCAGATAATCAGGCATTTCTGCTTCCCTCCAGAGTTGATTCATAAATGGACTTTATGGCTACGGTATAGCGCTGCATATCCGTATATTGCATGCTCTTTCCAACCGCATTTGCGGAACAGCGGCAATAAGCATTTTCATCCTGCAGCAGTTTCAGGATAGCGCTGCAGTACTCGTCGATCGTTTTGCAAACCGCTCCACAGGTTTCGTCCACAATATCTGCCAGCCCGCCAACGCCACTGCACACGACAGGCTTACCAAGGCACATGCCTTCTACTGCCGCTAATCCAAAGCCCTCCCATGTAGAGGGCATCACCATGATTTTTCCTGCATTCAGATACGGATAGGGATTGCTTTGAAATCCAACAAGTTCAATTATATCTTCCAACTCGTGGCTACAAATGTATTCCTTGACCTGCGGCATCAGTTCACCGTCTCCGATCATCCTTGCTGTAATGTTTGGAAACAGTCTCTTTACTTCACACACGATTTTGCAAAATTCCAACGGATTCTTCGGCAACGACATCCTGCCCAAATACACCAAATCCACTGGCTTACAGTCACTTTTTTCCTGTGCTTTTTGGCGGACAGCTTCTGCATCTACAATGTTTCCAATCACCGTATTTTTGTTTTTCATCAATCCACGGAAAATGTATTCATCTTCAATCGCTTTTGAAACGCTGATAACCTGCCGGATTCTTGACAGGGCGAATGCAAAAACAACTGATCGCGGGCAGATTTTTTTTAGCCAGGGTGGATTGTTGTGCAGGTGTGCAACCACCGGAATGTCTCCGGCCGCCCATGCTGCCGTACTTGCCATGGTAAAGTCATGTGCGTGGATCACATCCGGACGCAGCTCTCGAATTGCTTTTTTCACTTCCCGAATGGTAGGTCTATTCAGTGGATAGAATTCATGACCTCTGCTTTCTACTACTTCACGAATTGACCCGTCGGGTGAAGCATAAACCATATCCATATCCGAGCACACATCCATAATTGTCAGAACAACATTTTCTGCTCCGGAATATTTATTACTTTTTAGTAGATGTAGAATTCTCATTTGTTGTAGTTCCTTCAATTACAGCTGAGTAAATGCTTCGCATCTCTTTGCTGACATTTTCAATATCATACCTTTTCAACATTTCCCGGTTCTGTGCGCACTCTTGCTCGGTCTGCACACCATTCGCTGCCTCTTTCAGCAACTGGCAGAGCGCACTTTCATCCGCTGGTTCAAACAGATATCGACTATTCTCCAACAAATCCACATTTCCACGAATACGGCTGGCAATGCACGGCAATCCTGTAGCCATCGCTTCCATTAACGAAACGGACAGTCCTTCTCGGAATGAAGGGAACACAAAGCAATCGCAGGCTCTTAGGATTTCGCTCACGTCGGTCCGGAAGCCCAACAGCTTCACCTTCTCAGAAATTCCCAATTTCTGTGCTAATTCAAAGTGCTGCTGCTTTAATTTTCCTTCGCCGCAAATCAGGTAATAGCTATTGGCAATATCTGCTTTTGCCAAGGCACGGATCACCGTAGAATGGTTTTTGTTTTCATTCAGTTCCCCTACGGATATAAACACAAACGCATCCTGCGGAATCCCCAGTTCCGCACGCTTTTTTGCCCTGTCAACCTGCACAGAAGAAATCTTCTTCACATCCACACCAATGCCGGGCACATAGTATGTTTTCCCACGCAGAGGAAACTTTTGCGCTGCTGCAAAATCTTCTCGATTGATGGTGATCTGTGCATCCGTATAGCGGGCCAAGAAAGTTTCTGCTGTCTGATAGATGAGTTTGTTCTTTAGCGGGCAGCCCTTGTAAAAATGGAAGCCGTGGGCGGTATAAAGAACCGGCTTTGTTCCGGTCGCATTGGCGGCAAGTCTTGCCAGAGCACCCGCCATCGGTGTGTGACAGTGCACCCCTGAAAATTTTTCTTTTACCATTAAATTTTTCAACTGACGATACGCCTTAATATTTGCCGGAATATTATAAGGCGAGCGCACAAAGTCAATTTGATGCAAGATCACTCCGTTTTCTTGAATTATCTTTATCGCACCGGAGAACATATCCTCCTGCTGATAGTTTGTTGCATAGTGAACTTCAAATCCCATCGACTGCAGCAATCTCACATCATTTAGTTCAAACTGCACTAAAAATCGGCTGTAATGAGCCACAATCAGAAATTTCTTCATTTCTTGCTCTCCTCACACTTTTCCTGCCCCATCGCCGTGGTCGCACCTTCTGCTACACCTTCCGTGCTCTCCGGCATGAACAAAATCTTCACCGTTGCCAGCATGATCTTCAGATCCTCAATCAAGCTGGGATGTGCAATGTACATCAGGTCCATCTGCAGTTTATCGTAAGGAGTCGTATTGTACTTGCCGTACACCTGCGCGTAACCGGTCAAGCCAGCCTTGGCCTGAAGCCGCAGTGCAAACTCTGGCATCTCTTCGCAGTACTGGGCGGCAATCTCAGGGCGTTCCGGGCGCGGACCTACAATAGACAGATCACCTTTTAGAATATTCAGCAATTGAGGCAACTCATCCAGGCGGCAAGCGCGGATGATATGGCCGACCTTGGTAATGCGGTCATCCTTATCACCTGTAGAAAGGCGGGCTACACCGTCTTTTTCCGCATCAACTCGCATGGAACGGAACTTGAGGATTTCGAACTGCTTGCCGTCCTTTGTCAGCCGAACCTGCTTATAGAATGCAGGGCCCCCATCCGACTTGACTGCAATGGCTGTAGTCAGAAGCAACGGGCTGAGAATTACCAGTCCAGCCAACGAAACCACAATATCCATCAAACGCTTTACAAACAGATACTCCGGACTTGCCATGTAGCGGCCCACACGCAGCATGGGCAGATGGAACATATGCATCGGCTTGGCACCGCTCATAATCACATCGCCCACACGAGGGATCACGAACACATTGATACCCTGTCCCACACAGTATTTCAGGATGATATTGCGCTCATGGCTGTGGACACCGCTGATGAACACGCTCTGCATTCCATCCAGCAGGCTCAGGTCGTTCAGGCATTCCTCAACATTCAAGGTCATCTTGACATCGTATTTTTTTGAAAGACCGTACTCATTGATGAGCTTTTCCAATCCATGACGAACATCATAAACGACTGCAGTCGGCTGGGCCTGAAATGTATTAAAGTACCATCCATGCGCCAACTTCGCCCAGATTGAGGCCATCAGGATCTGTCCGGCAATCGCTGCGATGCCCGGCAGAAGATTGCAGAGCCGCCGGGCCATCAGGCAGATGACGATGTACAGAATGCCATCGGTTGCCATGGCTGCCAGCACCTGTCCGTAGATCAACTCTGAAATGCGCTGCAAAGACATCCAGAACGCATCATAGACTTTACCTAACAGAAAGAACAACACCGCAAACAGACCGATCATGGCCCAGTTGCCCTTCCAACCAAACTTTGCATAGACCTGATACGAATAATACAGCTCCCAACAAAGTGCAAACGGAATTGTGATCATTACCAAATCGATGATTTTTACGATCTTCAACATCACATCATGCTGAAATTTTGACATAATACCCCAATAACTCCTTTAGCTTTTTGCATTTTTCACAACTTCTTTGACCCACTTTGAAGTAACTACTCCGGGTCAAACGACCGACTACACCAACCGATACCTTCTCCCGTTTTATGGTCAGCTAAGACATTCAGACTTTCGCCTTTCCTCTTAGGCTCTTGTGCCAACTTCAGCCGGTCACTGGTGTCCGTTTTAAAGTCCGCAAACGCCTTGTCCGTATTCGGATCATTGGAGTAGGCTTCGTACACCACATCTGGGTTGACCCCTGCAAACCACTCCGGCACATGGGACACCATCTCGTCCATGTGTTCCTTGCCGACGCAGAACACGATGTACTTGCCGGATTTGTTTGTGATATGATGTTCAAAAACCTTATCTAATCCATCTGTCTGTTCCAAGGCACGGCGCAGGGCATCCAGATACTTTTGATTCGCATCCTGAATGCCGGGAGAGCGTAAATTGTCCACCCGCGTCTGGTAGCGAGCCAAGTCTTTCTGGTACTGATAGACGGTGGTCACATAGTTCGGAGCAGGCAAAATACCCCTGACGACTGCTTCGCCAAGGGTCATCTCACTTGCAATATGTCCATCGAAATGCTCTTCAAACACATCACGGTCATTATCCAGATATCGGACGTTTGTTGCTGTCAGTCCTAGAAGTTTTGCGTCAGAGCATAACTTTAATAAAGCCACCGTGCTTTCGCCCCAGCATTCCGCACCGGCACGATGGAATTCATCAAGTATAATATAGGCAGGCTTCTGTGCCGCTATTTCGTCCAGCTGTGCCTGCGCACAGCACATCAGTTTGGCGTAGGTATAAAAGTGAACGTTTTCCAAAGGAAAATCCGGGACGTTCCCTTTCAAGCTTTCCAGCTGGGTCTTGAAGATATATTCACTGGGAGAAAGCCAGATCACGACCTTCTCCGGGTTGTCCTCGATCAGCTTGAACGCAATATAGCTTTTTCCGGTGCCAGTGGGATGAACAATGGCGGCCTTGTCATACTGCTCCATCATCCGTACTGCCGCATGATATGCTTTCTCGTTGTGCTCAAACAGACACAGTGCCACCTTGTTTTCCCCTTTCCGCAGTAAAAGGGTATCCTTCACAGTGAAAATGGAGGATACCGTTCCTTTGACATCGTTGTCTAAAATCTCATCTTATTTTATCATGGTTATATCTGGGATTCAATAGAAAACATCATAAATGTATCACATTTGACCCTGAAAAAACATCGCGAAGGCCGGATTGTTTTTGTATTTTGCCCAGTTCTGTATAATAATTCCAGCTGTAAACGAAGATGGAGAAAATAAGGGGTCAGATGAGGGTCTAAACAGCAGGAGGAAACAGCGATGGCGCGACGGGGAGAAAGCATTCGCAAGCGCAAGGACGGTCGATGGGAAGGCTGCTATATCAAAGCGCGTACACAGGGAGGCAAAATCTAGTGGGACTACGTCTACGGAACGGCCTATGTGGAGGTCAAACGGGTGCTGATTCAAAGGAAAGCCGAGGCGGGCTTTTACAATCTGAATCGAACCGACCTGACCTTTGAAGCACTGGCCGTGGCATGGTTGCACTCTCTGCAGAACAGTATAAAAGAATCCACCTATGCATATTATTCGTACACATTGCACAAATATCTTCTTCCGGTTTTGAGCAAAGTGCCCGTCACATCCCTTGAGGAGAGCTTTCTGGAGCAGGCCATGCAGCAAATCATCGCACCCACAGATGCCGTACACAAGCCACTGGGGAACTCTTCTGCCAGAGAATGCCTCTCGATGCTGCGCACTTACACCTGATCCGTCCGATGGAGCTGGAAGTTGCGTTGCCAAAAGCCATCGACAAAATTTCTGCGCCTCTCTCCCCGGTGGAACAGCAGCGACTTCATCAATATGTACAGGCAAACCCTACGCCTCGCAAAATCGGCTTACTACTGGGGCTGGAATTGGGGCTTCGAATTGGTGAGATTTGCGGCCTGCAATGGGGCGATTTTGACCTGAAACTCGGCACGCTGAACATCAATCGGACGGTCTGCAGAATTTCCTGTGGAAACGGCCATACAAAGGTGGTCATCCAGACGTCCAAAACCCGCACCTCCCGCCGGGAAATTCCACTCACAAAGCAGCTGCTTATTATGCCAAAAAGCTGCGCGGAAGCGCCGGAAATGCTGCATGGTTCCTTTCCGGCAGCGAGTCCAAGCCCACCGAACCCCGCTGCTACCGGAAAAGCATCAAAGGAAATCACTCTAATTTCTCCATTACTCAAATGGAAGATACCGCCTTTAGTATTCCTCTTTTTTTGCAGAAGGGTACACAACTGCTTTATTTTATGCTAAAAGACCCCTGCCTACGCAAAGGCAGAGGTCCGATTTTTTCATAGTCTGGGGAGATAAAACAACTTTCCGATTTCACAGAATGCGCACGGCCTTCCAGATTTTTAACTACCCCCGGTCACCTGTCATCATAAGACCCGAATAAATGGAAATGCAAGAGGCTGCATTCCTTATCCGCCATCAGCACTTCAACAAGAACTTCATCAAAGGCACAACCTCGATCTTAACGTCAGAGTCATTGATGATTTTTTCTTCTTCATACGTCACGATCACATAACGGTGCGTTTCTGTCGTGGTGGCTGCAAATTTTTTCAGATTTCCGACTTCGCGCTCATAGGCATCCCCCTGAATGGAATACGCCACCTGAACGACCTGCCTTGCCGACGGAATATAAAAATCAATGTCGATTCCAGTCTTGGGAGATTTCAGATAAAATACGTCTTGCGGATGGTTCTGCGTCAGATAAACCGCAACCGCATTCTCCAACAGTGACGGCTTCTTATCATCCAAAAACAGGTTCAGCAAACCATTATCACTGAAATAGTACTTCGGGTTGCTTTCCTTCTCTGCAAATCTGGCGTAATAATTCTGAACGCTGAAGATCAGGTAAGCATCCTTTGCATACTGAATGTAGTCGATGATGCTTTCCTTTCCCACTGAAATACCGATGGATTTCAAAATACCATGCAGCTTTGTGTAGGAGATTTCGCTCTTAACAGATTCTGCCAGCTTCTTCATCAGAATTTTGATGGCATAGTCATTCCGAATACCATTCCGTGTAATGATGTCACCGAGAAGAATCTTCTGATAGATGCCGGAAATGTATTCACGCTTTGCCGTGTACTGAATCGCCTCCGGAAAGCCTCCATACTGCAAATATTCCGCGCAATAACTCCGGATGCGTCCATTTGCCTTGGTTTGGAGCAGTGCTCTGGTATCATGGGGAACATTCTGTGCAGTCAGGTATTCGTCAAAGTCATACGGTGTAACGTATTTCGTCAGATAGCGTCCGCCCAATGTTGTAGAGATTTCTCGGCTTAACATGCTGGCATTACTTCCCGTCACATAGACGTGCTCCTTGGTATCTGCCATCCGACGGCAGAACTTTTCCCATCCTGGAACGATCTGAATCTCATCGAAAAAGAAGTAACCCCGTTCTGCGCTCAGTTCGCTTTGCACAGAGAGAATGTCATTAAAATCCTCTTTCTGGAACTCAGAGAGCCGCTCATCCTCAAAGTTGATGTAAATAATCTGTTCCCATGTAACTCCCTTTGCAACCAGGTCCTGTACAATTTTGAACAGCAATGTGGACTTTCCAGCCCGGCGCAGTCCAACCAGAACATAGTTGGCATTCGGTTCAAAGCTATACGATGGACGGGCTACAATGTCAGCATTTTGGATCAGTTCGTGCTGATCGTAGATAATATTCTTCAGCAGATCGTGGTTCATAGCAGTTCCTCCCTCCGCTCATGTTGTCTATTATATAAGACATTATATCACATTCCGTGTTCTACATACAAGACGAGAAAAAAGATTTTTTGCGTCATTTTTTGTCATGTATTATATTATTTATATTACAAATTCTGACGCATCTTAATCAATTTCCAATACATTGTCTGATAATTTTCGCCGCGCCTTCTATCTCTGTCACTCACAATTTTGACTCCATACCCTTGAAGCCAGTCATTCAATTTTACTTGTCCTGGCATTCTATCGTAATAGCGTTCAATATATCCAAACTTTATAATTTCTGCTGTCATTTCTTCTGGATTCATCGGTTGATTCAAATGCGCATAGAGCCACTCTCCCAGATCCTTAAACCGATACGCTTTGATTGGCTGGTGCAGGTCGAACATCGCATACTTCATAAAAGCCTCCGGGTAGCTTTTCATCCCCATAATGTCATACAGCATCTCGAGATCATTCTTCACCTGCCTGACACCAAGCGGGTTCAGATGGTATCCTGTCACCACATTATGTTCCAGTATTTTGCTCTTATCGATGCGCTTCTGGATTACTTCCGGGGTGTCACTGTGCAGATACTTCTCAAATTCTTCTTCGCCTGCTATATACGCCTGTGCCGGTTGATATTTTGTCAGCAGCATATTTCGAAACTTTTTCAGGCCGCTGTTTGTGCCCCAGTACCAGTCAAGGCCATAGTCCCGAAAGTAAACAGTGCAGGTATCGTCCGCATCCAAAGTTCTCTTGCGTCCAAGGGACTGAGCTATTTCGAGAGGATGCCACTGATCAATAAAAATGTGCTTCACCGTACGGTCTTTGATGCCGATACCCACCCCCATAGCCTTTGTCGTGAACAGAATATCTTTCAGCTGCCGACCATCTTTTACACAACATGATAAATCACTGTATTTCTTCTGATATCTTTCGTTGTAAGGTGAACAGTAATACCCGGCGGCATCCCCGAAGATTTTCTCCATCTCCACCAGATCATCGCCCATTTCCACGAACACAATAGCCTTTTCACCCGCCGGGAGGTTCTTCAGGATCGCCACCAGATTATAACGAGCGTAGAAATAGGCCTCCTTGACATGCTCATAGCTCTGTGGCAACCTGTAAATACGTTCAGGTGAAGTTGGATCGCCTTGTTCCTCTATAAGCTTCCATGTGTCCTGCCCAGTTGCGCTCATATAGACGACAGTATGGTCTTTTTCTGCTTCCAGAATCGCTTCCAGTGAATAGTGGGTGTTGATGTTAAACGAGGAAAACTCAGACCAGTAGTGACACTCATCCGCCACAATGATCCTGTGATGCGCCAGTAGTTCTGCCAATTCTTTTTGATTCTTTTCATTGCCCCGGCAGAGCTTTTCCATATGCTGGTAAGTTTCGATCGTCAGGACATCCTTGTACAGATCCCAGTCATCCACCATCTCTGGTCCAAAAACAGCTAAGGCTTCCTCTTTGCGCCGACTTCTTAGCTCCTCTTTTAGAATCGTCAGCGAGCAGAGGTACAGAATGCGATTGCTGTTGTCCCCATGCAGCATCTGTTCCACTGCCCAGCCAGCCATCTTCCGGATAATAAACTCGCTCTTGCCACAGCCCGTTCCCATATCCAGTATAACCCTTCCGTTCCCCCAATGCCGAAATTCATTACCGATCAGCTCAGATGCATATGACCATCGCATAGTTTCCGCCGGGATCAATTCCAACTGCTGTTTTGGAACGACCTCCGGCTTGTTCTGTTCGGACTCCGCGTTCAGCCGCTCCAGTTCTTTATTCACGGCCTTAGCTTGTTCCGCCTGCTCCTTCTGCTCTTCTTCAGTCAGTGGCTCTTCCTCGCATTTACGCTGATATTCCTCATATTCGCAAGTTCCATTCTGTTCATCCAAAAGCTTCAGGAAAAAGCCTCCAAATGGCATTCTTGTCTTCATATTGTAGTGCCTCCTCTATATAATAAAAAAGCACATAGCCCAGCCGCTCTGCCAGACCATGTGCGGGGTACAATCATTTCTTGATAAATATCCCTGTATCTGTTAAAATAGAGGTAGGAAACTGTCTGGACAACATTATCCCACCTCTATCGCCGCTCTGCCTGTCGCAATCAGGCAAAGCGGCTTTTATTTTGGGGTCAAAAGGGCCACTCATCTTCCATATCGTCGGATTCATAAACCCACTCCAGCTTATCCTTATCATCCATCTCCTCCAAATCCAGATCTTCATGTGGGCAAAACCATATTCCCGAAAAGTTCCTGCCCATGAAATCACAGTACGAATCCCATGCCTCTTCATCATTGTACGTGGACAGCCTATCAATCGTATCAAGTGCCGCCAACAAATGATCTCGTCCGCTATCCTCGTCCAGTCCGATTGCCTCCAGTTCTTCTTGACCCATCTGCTCGATATACCCTTTTACGATTCTCGTGTATGCAGGAACCCTAGACCGTTCCGGTTCTTCATCCAGGGACTCATTTTCACACAAAGGCATCTCTTCATCGCATGATCTGCATCTAATCAGAAGCACGGCTTCGCCATCGTCATTTATTCCTGGTACAAGGAACACTTCCGTATCTGCCTCTTGCTCTGGTTTATCACCCAACCGCAAGGTCACACCTTCACAAAGCGGCCTGTTGCCAACAAGGGGTTTGATGCACTCGTTATACACCAAAGCTTTTCCTTCCAATGTATTTTGCAGCGCCCACCGAGCATTCATTTCATTCTTAGGGCCAGATGTGCTGATAGTCATCGTATTATTATAGTTGTATTCCATAGTAACTCTCCTTTACAATTGCCTTTTCTATCATCACTTGCTCCATAACAGATTCCATCTGGACGGCTTACGGTGTTCAGCTTCAAGGGGAAGTTTCACTCCCGGAAAATTGGTATCCATAAAGTCCCAGAATTCTTCTTCTGCCGCTTCCTCACTGTAATCTGCCAGCATATCGATCATTTCGATTCCCAAACCAAGCCGATTCTTGCCTTCTTTTTTATTGTGCCCCATCAACATCAACTCGTTGTCTGTCAGGTTCCAGATAAATTGGTACATTACGGCGATATAGTCACGCAGCGTATAGTGCTCCTTGGCTGGTTCAATTCCAAGTTCCATCGTATACGCCGGTTCATCCGCTTCTTGCTGTTCCTCATTCGCTGTAGTGCAGCAAATTTCCAGCGCGGGTGTACCGTCCACATCCAGCGCCGGTGTAACATACAAATCCGTCCCTTCGCTCAGCATCAGCCGGAAGCCCTTGCTCACCGTAGAATCCGCTTCGCTGGGACAGAGGCACCCACCTAAGAATGTTGTCTTTCCGGACAGAGCGCTATTCAGAATGAATGCCGCCTCCTGCTCTTCCTCGGGAGTTTCAGCATGAACCTCCACACCGTCCATATTGCCAAAATACACATCTAACATAATCGTACTCCTTTATCATTTCGTTGCCCCACAAGGGCGATATTTTCAAAGTCAGCTATACTCCCGGCGGAGCACGTCCTTTACCCTACATTCCACTCATCCTACAATATCCTCCTGAATATAACCCCAGCAGTTAGTTTTAACTAATTTCAAGTGGTAAACTTTAAAGACCTCATGCATGAGCTTTTTCCCGAATCTTGATGACACCTTCCAGCGCATCGGCAGCAGCTGCATCAGCACTTTGGATGGCTGACGCATAGAAGTTCAAGGTCGTGGATGTTTGTGCATGGCCCAACCGACCCGAAACCGTTGTGATTGGTACATGAGCCGCAATCAGCAAGCTGGCGTTGGTATGACGCAGGCTGTGGAAGTGGACTGCGGGGAGACCGTGCTCTTCCAAAAAACGCGGAAACCATGTTGAGACCGTTTCCGGGTCCAGCGGTTCCCCATTCCATCTGGTAAAGAGCATGTCATTGTCTACGACCTTGCCATTTTCAGTCGTCACTTTCCGTGCCCACTTGGACCCGATTCGAAGCCTCTCCTGAATTTGGTGCTGTCGGTACTCCTTCAGAAGTTCCAGGCAGTCTGCGCCGATGCGGATGCACCGCCGGGAACGCTTGGTCTTGGGTGATGTGAATACGATTCCTTCTGCGGGGATGAACTGCACCGTCCGTTTAATGGACAATGTCCCCTTTTCGAAATCGATGTCCGACCAGCGCAATCCGCAGATTTCGCCTCTTCTGGCACCCGTCAGCAAGGCCAGCTGTGTGATCACACTAAAATGTACCGGTGCACCAGCAAGCGCCTCCAAAAGCCTGGCGATGTCCTCTTCGTCCAGCGTCTCCACATCAATTTCTGAAGCTTTCGGACGTTCTGCTCGTGCGCAGGGATTTTCGTTGATCAGCCCCCACTGAACCCCTTTCCGGAATACACTGGACAGCATGGCGTGATAGTGCAGGACGCTGTTGCTGTTCAGTTTTCCACCTTTTTTCGGGTGCTCGTTGAAAGCTCTGGAAACAGCCAGTCCCACTGCGGCAGATACCTTTTCGGCAGTTCGTTTGCTGACACCCTTGCCCGCATAGACCATCCTCATTGTATCCTGACCCACTCCGGCTTCTTTTGCCAGTGCTCCACGTGTTCCATGCGGCAGCAACTTGAGCAGAGCAGCGGTCGCCGTAAAAGAACTGTCCTGCCGGATGCCCTTCTCTTCGAGATTATCGTAGAACGCCATCAGGTGCGCTGGTTTTATTTTGGACACCTTCAGGTGCCCCAGACCGGCGGTGATCCTTGGTCTCATCCTTTTATAATCGTACAAGGTCTTGGGCTTGAGATGCTTGTTGGCGTACTCCTCAAACCACCGGTCAATGAGATCGTCCAGCAGCATATCCGAGTCCAGTGCCATGCCGTTCGTGACTTGCTGTTCAAACAGCACCGCCTGCTCCTGCACCCACTTCTCGGCTTTCTTCTTGCCCATCCCGGCGGGCGGCGTTACGGTCTTGCACCGGGTGATGACCTTATCGTCCTGCGTTCGGCCGTTGTAGACTCGGACAAGGTACGACATGGAGCCGTCCTTCTTCGCTTTCGGTATGATCTGAGCCATTGTGGACCTCCTTTTTAATAGGAAGCCACACGGCGGATCCCGTCGACCGGCTGCGAATCCTCTCTGACCGGCTCTCCCTGTGCGAAGAACTGGGCCAGCGTGTCCATGTTGATCAACCACTTTCGGCTTGAGATGGCCGTATAGCAGATCTTGCCCGTTCGACAGAGCTTGCGGACGTATTCGGGTGTCACGTTGAACCGTGCGGCGGCGTTTTTCACGCTGGCCATGGCGGGGTAATAGATTGTTCTTTCCATAATAGGAACCTCCCTATGTTATTATTACGGGACGGCTGTCGGCTTCTGCCCACACCCTGTGCAGGCGACGTTTGAGACTCGATGTCCCGTCTCCGTTTATATCTTATCAAATTTTGATATAAGTATCAATAGCAAAAACGAAACTTTTATCTTTTTTCGTTTTGCTCTTGTCTTCCAGCATAAATCATGGTATACTGCATCATAGCGCATTATTACATCTGGAGGTGACTGCAGTGTACGGCGAACTCATCCGCAACGCCAGACAGCAAAAATGTTGGACCTTAAGCGATCTGGCTTACAAACTTGGCATCACTCCTGCTGGCATCGCTCAGTGGGAGCAAAACCGGCGCAATCCAAAACTTGAAACTCGCAAAAAAATTGCCAGCGCCCTTGATATTGACATCACAGAGTTGATGCTGAAGTCCGAGAGAGAGGACTATGAAAAAAAATATGGGAATTCCGAATCTCGTACTTCCTTCGCTGTCTACGAAATCGAAAAAATCATTGATGACAATACTAAGCAGGCAGAGTCCTGCAATGGAACCGTAACAACGTCCCATGAACGAAAATGGGCTTTGGAACATTTGGATGAAATGGCAATCAAGTATGGTGTTCCAACAAATAATATAAGGAAGCAGCTGAACAAGGACCTTTCTCTTGGTTTAGACGAAGCTCAGACCGACTCCGTCCCCAAAAGCAAAACCTATTATAAAGGCAGGTTTGTCAGTGAAATCGATGCTATTATGGCAGGCCTGAATGAGGATGGCAGGGAAGCCGTTCTCCATCATGCCCGCGAGTTGGCAAAAATTCCGGAATACCAAAAGAGCCAGGACCCCTGATATCTCGATTGGTAAAAATCGTTTTGGTTGGGCCACCGGCTGTTTGCATCTTTATTTTTATTAACCCCTCCGGTACCCTCTCCGGTGTCCTCATGCAGCCCCTTTGAAGCTGTCGCATTTCTGTCGCACTTTTCAAGCCCCGCCGGGCGGATATAACAAAAAGAAACCCACGATCCAAGCCGCATTTGAAACGGTGAATCGTGGGTTTTCCTTTGGTGCGCTCGAGGGAACTCGAATCCCTGGCCCTCTGATTAAAAGTCAGATGCTCTACCGGCTGAGCTACGAGCGCATATATTATAAAGCGCAGTATAACACGATACTGCCGAATAATATTACCATACTCCCGGGCAAAAAGCAAGCTTTCTGCACAAAAAACTTTCCCAAAGCCGTCATCGGGCAGATTTTGCCATGAACTGCCCCTTTACAAACCGGGCAAGAACCAGTACAATCAAAGCAGTTCATTACAAAACTGTAACCGACCTGCCGGGCGCACTTCCGCGCCGGGCAACTTTTAATCGGCCCCCCCCCGGGGCCGGGCAAGCCGATCCGATAGGAGGGCTTTTTCCATGAAAATTTCTCGACGGTCCGTACTTCGCTATTCCGGGCTGACGGCGGCGCTGCTGGCGCTCACCGGCTGCTCTGCAAGCCCCGGCAGTGCCATTCTGGGCGGTGACCTGCCCGACTGGATGAAGAGCCTGTTCTGCGGCTCGGCGGCATCCTCTTCCGCTTCTTCTGAGGCCGCTGCATCCTCTGCGGCCTCAGCCGGTGAGGCCGCAGCTGGTGAGGCAGCCGGCCCCCCGGCAGGGGCATATCGGATCGCGAAGCCGCAAGCTCTGCGTTCAGCCTTCTGCCTGCCTACGACGCTGACCCTCTGACCGGCGAAGCCCGCAAAAGCACCGGCCGGATGGTGGGTGTGATGGTCAACAACATCGCCAACTCCGAAAGGCAGAACGCACGCCCCCAGCGCGGCATCGGCTCGGCAGACCTGCTCATCGAGAGCAGGGGGGAGGGCGGCATCACCCGCCTGTGTGCCGTGTTCCGGGATGCGGACACCATCCCGGAGGTCGGGCCGCTGCGCTCTGGCCGCGACCAGTTCCTGCAGCTGCTCATGCCCCATCAGGCCCTCTATTACCACGATGGCGAGAGCATTTTCTGCACCCAGTTCATCAATGTATACGATTACTCCGGCCTGAACATCGGCGGCAAGAGTTACTTCAACACGCCGGTCCACCCCCACGTTGCCCACCGTGACAACCGCGGCCGCAACGTAGCCTATGAACACACCGAGTTCACCTCCGGCAAGGAGATCAAACAGGCAGCCGGTAATGCCGGTATCGGCCTGACCTACGCCAACGAAACGCCTTTCTTCCACTTTGCCGACTACCGCACCGCAGCCTCCAATGACCTTCCCGGTGCCCCTGCGGCCAAAACCATCAGCATCACCCACTCCGAGAGCTACAGGACCCGCCTGACCTACAACAGCTGGGGCCGCAGCTACAAGCTGGAAATGTACAACCGCTCCAAAAAAGCCTATGAGAACACGGTGGACGAGCTGACCGGAAAGCAGTTAACCTTTGACAACGTAGTGGTCTGCTTTGCCGATATCGCCGCCTATGCGGGCGATTCTCACGATGTCCAGTCGGTCAACTATGTGGCCGGTGGGCAGGCGTACCTCTTCACACGGGGCGGCGTGCAGGTGGGCCGCTGGGAGAAGCCGCATCCCACCCATCCGCTCAAGCTCTACACCGAAACCGGCGAGGAGATGACCCTGAACCGGGGCAAGACCTATCTGGCACTGGTGGACAATGATGAGTGGAGCAATTTCAGCTACTAAATCACCCGCCCTCCGGGGCAGAAGAGGGAAATCGATGAAACGCTTTTGGATGCGCGCTTTGCTCTGTTTTGCGCTCAGCGCCGCACTGCTGACAGGCTGTGCGCTCAGCCCCAGCTCCCAGCCCGCCGAAAGTCCCACTGACCCGCTCACCGGGCAGGAGCTTGTCTGGCCGGGCCAGCGGCCGGTCGCCATCACCATTGATAACGCAGCCGCCAGCACCACCCAGTGGGGGCTTTCCACAGCCTCGCTGGTGCTGGAAGCCCTGACCGCACAGCAGCAGGCCACCCGGCTCTGCCTGGTCTACCCTGCCGTGGGGGCCGTGCCTCAGGTCGGGCCTGTCTCTGCCGGGCAGGACCTTTACTGGCGGCTGCTGGTGGGCCAGCAAGTACTGCCGGTGCAGCGGGGCGGCGGACAGTTTGACCAGAACTACCTTGATTACTACTCTCTGCGCGCGGTAGACGCACTGGAGGTGGGTACCAATGCCTTTTCCTGTGAGAGCGATTGGCAGAATGTCCCGCTGTGGCATACCAGCGGTGCAGCACTTTCGGGTGTGCTGGGCAGCCTGAACATCTCCCCGGCCCTGACAGAATCCCGCGTCACGGACACCTCTTCCAGCAGCTCCGACAGCGAGAGCGGAACCCTCCTCTCCGTGCCCAATCTGCTGCCCATGCAGGAAAACGGCAAGCTGCCCGATGCAGATGCTTCGGACGCAATGAGCGTCCGGGTCCAGTTTGACGCACAGAACGCCACCGGCTTCTCCTACGATGCCGACAGCAAAACCTACCGGATGCTCCACGCGGACGGTACACCGCAGCTGGATGCCAACAACGGCCAGCAGGCAGATTTCGACAACCTGCTCATCCTGTTCAGTGCATCCACCCTGCGTGACGATGGTGTGACGCTGGATTACGACCTGACCATGGGCGGCGGGGTCTGGCTCAACGAGGGCCACCTGTGGAACATCACCTGGACGCAGGGCAGCGAGACCACCTTCTTCCTGTATGATTCCAACGGCCGCCCCCTGACCCTGACGGCAGGCCGCAGCTATCTGGCGCTGGTGTCCAGCCTGACCGGGCAGGAGCTCACTGTGCAGAACTCCACCGGGGAAAACCTGTTATAAGCAAAAGAGACGGTCCTGCAATCCGATGCAGAACCGTCTCTTTTTACGCTATGCTATTTACAGATCGACCACGCTGCCCACTTCAGCAAGGGTGGCAGGCACCGCGCCCAGATGGACTTCATCGGCATTCCGGCGCACCACAAAATGGACGGTCTGGCCTGCGGCAAAGTCAGGCTGATAGATCAGCTCCAGCGTCTGCCAGTCCGCCGGGGTCTCGCAGAAGCAGTGGAGCATCGCCCCGCGCCCTGCGGAAAGATTCAGGGTAAAGGCAGAGGCATCTGCCGCATTCTCACCGTAGAGGGGAGCTGCAAAGCTGCCCACCCGCACCTGTCTGCCATCACACAGGGCCGTCAGGCCGGTGCCCAGGCTGTACAGGGCATTCCTGCTGTCCAGCCCGCGGCTCTGCAGGTAGCTGGCACCCACAGCCAGCGGCCGGGCCGAGAGGTTCTCCACCGACAGATAGACCAGCGTGCTGTCCAGCTCCGGGGCAGGCGCATAGCCCAGCAGCTCCACTGCCGCCTTGCCGTCCAACAGAGCAGGTTCGCCCTCATAGCAGGGGGCCAGAGCCGCGCCCGAAACACCGGTGAGCAGGGCGGCAGCCAGACTGACTGCGCCGGAACCGGCATATTTCAGGAACGAGCGGCGGGACAGGGATTGTGACATCGGGGATTCCTCCTAACGGGAAAATAAGTTCTCTTTATACAATAGTAAATTCCGGGCTTTCTGTCAAGAGATTTGCCTGGAATTTTACCTGTTCTTCCGCGATTTTACGTGTTTTGGATATTTTCAGGGCGGCGCAGCAAAGATTCTTACTCAAATGCCTCGTTTTCCTCGGCTTCTGCCTGCCCGCGCAGGGTATCAGCGTAGCCAAAGGGGACGATGTCGATGGCCTCCACCAGGCGGTCGCGCATCCAGAGCTGCACGTCGGTCTGGACGGTATAGCCGCAGCCGGGGTCGGCCATCCACTGTTCCGGGTGGCGGGAGGGCAGCGCGCGCTGACTCAGCATACTCATGATCACGCCGCCATGGGTCACGCAGGCAGCCTCGGTCACATCCATCCGGATCATATACTCAAACAGCTTGAGCAGGGTCTCGGCGCAGCGGGCGTGGAACTGCTCGGTGGGCTCTGCTCCCTCGGGCACAAAGCCGGAGCCGGGGGTGATCCACTTCTTGAAATCCTCTTCCTTGACCAGATCCTTCACGGGGCGGTTCTCAAACACGCCAAAGCCCGCTTCCCGCAGGTCGTGCACTGTGAACTGGTGGCCTGCATTGGGGAACAGAATGTTCGCTGTCTCCACAGCGCGCACCAGCGGGGAGGAGAACACCGTGTCCACCTGCGGATACTCGAACCGCTCCTTCAGCTCCTTCAGCTGGGCGCGTCCCTCATCACACAGGGGGATGTCCGTACCGCTGCCGATGTACAGGCCCTGCAGATTACCGGCCGTCATGCCGTGGCGGATGAGATGAAGTTTGAACGTTTTCATGGAAAAACACCTCTATCTGGCAAAGAGTTCCTCTTTGCTGTAAAATTTCGCACCGGCAGTGGGCATCCTGCCCGGGCCGTGCGCCACAAAATATGCGTTGATTATCTTTAGTTTAGCATAGATATGGTATCCGGGGCAAGCCTTTTGACAAAAATGACGAAAAACGACGAGAATTTCCGTCACTTTTCTTGCTTTACTTTTGGTTTTTCACTGTGTATAATCAACATGTTGTAAACCAAAACTCAAAGAAGTTCAATTTCCACTACTGAGGAGTCCAAAATCATGGAATTCAACCGTATCATCAAGCTGCTGCGCAAGGAGCGCGGCATCACCCAGAAGCAGGCCGCGGAGGATCTTGGGGTGTCCCAGGCACTGCTCTCCCACTACGAAAAGGGCATCCGCGAGTGCGGTCTGGACTTTGTTGTCCGGGTAGCGGATTACTATAATGTGTCCTGCGATTACCTGCTGGGCCGCTCGGCTGAGCGCAACGGCATGATGCTGAACGCCGATGACCTGCCCAACCCCGATAAGATGAAGGACAACGTCTACCACGGTAGCGTTCTGCCCACCATGAACAAAAAGTTGATCTCCAACAGCCTGAACGTGCTGTATGCCAAGATCGCCGAGTGCCACAGCAAGGCCCTGACCACCGAGGTCAGCACCTACCTGATGATGGCCGTGGCCAAGATGTTCCGCCTGCTCTATTCCGCCGAACCCCACAACGCCCAGAGCCTGTTCAGCGTGGAGGCCCGCCGCTGGCCCGGCTACTCCGATGCCGTGATGCGGATGAGCGAGAGCAACGTGGAGGACCTGCTGGCCGGTGAGGACCTGAACGGTGCCGAGGGCGTAAAAGACCCCTCCTGCCTTGCCATGACCACCGAGAGCCTGACCCGGGAATACCCGCTGTACACCCCCAGCCTGCTGAATCTGATCAAGACCAGCGAGACCCATGTGCGCGGCCTGGACCCCAACCAGTGAGCTTCTGTGTGAAACTCCTGTTAATTCTGTGCCCAGGGCCTTGCAATTTCCGGTAAAAAATGCTATAAACGAATCAGCGAAGAAAAAGATTTCTGCCATTGATTAAGGAGGCAAGCTTTATGTCGAACAAGATTTCCCGCCGCACCTTCCTCAAGGTCACCGGTGCTTCTGCCGCTGCTCTGGGCGCTGCTGCTGTGCTGGGCGGCTGCCAGGCCGGCGATAACTCTTCCATCGAGGTCAAGGTCGGCGATAAGATCAGCAACTGGAATAATCTGGCGGTCCAGCTGACCAGCGTCTTTACTCTGGCAAGCGCCCCCGATGCCGAGGGCTATGAGTACATTGCCATGCTGATCACCTCTGCAAACCGTTCCAGCCGCGACACCTTTGCCATCGGCGCACAGAACATTCTGGAGATCGGCGAGGCCTATCCTCTGGATACCCCGGAACAGATCGCAGCCAACACTGCCGGTTACTTCCACGCTCTGTCCGCTTCCACCACCGACTTCTCCTTCACCTGCGACGGTCAGGCAACCGAGGGCGGCGCTTATGTCCAGCTGTACGACAGCACCACCGAGAGCTTTACCACGGCCTCTGCCATTCCCCCGCAGGGTGCAGGCTACATTGAGCTGGTCTGCATGGTGCCCACCACCTGGCAGCAGATCGGTGTGACCTACACTCCGACCTTTGTTTCCGGCAAGACCCTGAACTTTACCATCAACGCCTCTGACCTGACCAAAGCTTGATCAAGCAGGACGAAATTTCGTATGATTTGCACGGCGGCGGTGGGAAAATTTCACAAAATATTTGTGAAAACCATTGACATTCGCCCCCGTTTCGCCTATTGTATAGGCAGAGCCTTTTGGCATTTTCGTGCGCTTTGCACATTATAAGGAGGAACGATTATGTCGTTAGCATTTTCTCGCCGCTCTTTCCTGAAATACTCCGCTGTTGCAGCTGTGGCCGTTGCGGGTGCCAGCCTCTTCTCCGGCTGTGATCAGACCGATACCAAGAACCTGTACTGCGATGGTGCCGGTTCCATCACTGTTCTGCAGATCAATGCTGTTCTGGGCACCTACGATGACAATGCCAAGAAGTACAAGGACATTGATTTGACCAAAAACTCCATCAGCTTCCCCTTCCAGATCACCGTTGGCCGCACCAACAACCTGCCCATCCAGCCCAGCAACTTCAAGGCGATCGTCTACGATAAGGACGGCAAGCAGAAGGCAAAGTATGTTGGTGGAACCAGCAACGAGCTTAAGATCGACGCTTCCCTGCTGGACACCAATCTGGCAAACAGCGCTATCAATAAGGGCACCATCACGCTCAACTCCTCTCTGGCTGAGGGCGAAAAGCTGGTCTTTACCTACTGCCCCGACCTGCAGTATGCCGAGTATTCCATGAACTGGGTTCTGGCTCGTGCCGCCAAGAAGGAAGAGAGCTCCGGCTCTACCACCACCAAGTAATCTCCCCAACGTACATCCCAAGCCGTCCGGGAAAGCCGGGCGGCTTTTTTGCGCCGTCGCATTGGCAAAGTATCTCAATTTTTCTTCAAATTTTCAGCAATTCTGTATCTTGTGCACACCCGCATTTTCTGATACCATAGGTTCATGGAAAAGAATGGGAGCGCAGCGGCAGGGGCCGCCGCGCTGTTTGTGTTTCCGCCTGAAAAAAGCCAATGGGCCTTATAGTTTGACAGAACAGGAGTGTTGCAGTTATGATCAACATGGTAAAGCTTCCCACCAACAAGAGCAATCTGTTCCTGCGTGTGGCAAAGGGCCATTTCGCAACCAGCCACAGCCACATCAATTACTATATCGATGTCACCACCCAGAAGTCCCGCCTTTCCGAGGCAAAGGCCGTGGCAAAAGAGCTGGTGGCTGCCTACCAGCACAACACCATCGTGGATACCGTTCTCTGCCTGGACGGCACACAGGTCATCGGCACCTGCCTTGCCAACGAGCTGACCAAGGACGGCTTTGCCAACATGAACGCCCACCAGACCATCTATGTTATCACCCCGGAGTACACCACCGGCAGCCAGATCATCCTGCGCGACAATCTGGCCCCCATGGTCAAGGGCAAGCATGTGCTGATCCTGGCTGCTTCCATCACCACCGGCTACACCGTGCAGGCTGCGATCGAGGCGATCAACTACTACGGCGGCACCGTGGCGGGCCTGAGCGCCATCTTCGCCACTGCCACAGAGTGCCTGGGCATCCCGGTCACCTCTATTTTTGACCCCTCCAACCTGCCCGATTATGCCAGCTTCGATTCCCGCGAGTGCCCCATGTGCAAGGCTGGCCAGCATATCGATGCACTGGTCAACAGCTTCGGCTATTCGGCACTGTAAGCCTCCTTGCCCGATCGTTTCATCCACTTCCCGCAGACACAAAGACCCGGCTGTCATCGGCAGCCGGGTCTTTTCCTTATTCTGCTTTTTTCGGGAACACAAACGGGTCGTGCAGGTAGACCAGCACGAGGTACGCCGCCATGAAGCACCAGATGATGGGCTCACAGAGGATGACGGCGTTATAGGCAAACTTCGGGATGAAGAAGAGCACGAATACCACCTTGCCCACCAGCTCAATGACACTGGAGAAGAGGGGCAGGACCTTCTGCCCCAGGCTCTGCAGGGCGTAGCGGGTGGCCAGCAGAACACCCAGCACCGAGTAGAAGGGCGCGTTCCAGAGCAGATACCGTGCGCCGTTTTCCAGCACCACAGACTCGCTGGAGCCGGAGATGAGCCGCACCATCCACTCCGCGCCCAGCTGCATCAGAAAGATTGCCAGCACGGCCACTGCCACGCTGTACAGGGCGATCTCCTTCATGCCCTTGCGGACACGCTCCGGCTGGTTTGCGCCGCAGTTCTGGGAAACAAACGTGGAGCATGCCGATGCCATGGCCATGACCGGCATGGTGGTAAAGGAGAACAGCTTCCGGGCGGCGGTGTGACCGGCGATGACCAGCGTGCCCAGCCCGTTGATGCCGTACTGCAGCACCACCGAGCCAGCCGAGACGATGCTGCTCATCAGGCCCATGGAGATGCTCTGGCTGAACAGCTCCCAGTAAAGGTGGCTGCCCACCCTGAAATGCTGTTTTTCCGGAAGCAGGATCTTCACTCTGAGGAAGATGTACAGGATGCAGAGCACCACCGAAACGCCCTGCGAGATGACCGTTGCCACAGCCGCTCCCTGCACCCCCATGCCCATCCTTGCAATGAACAGGAGATCCAGCACCACATTCAGGCCCGAGGAGATGAGCAGGAACACCAGCGGCATCACGCTGTTGCCAATGGCGCGCAGCAGGCCCGCGCAGAGGTTATAGGCGAACATGACCAGCACGCCCAGGTCGATGGTCAGGATGTAGCGGTACGCATCGTCCAGGATCTCCGCCGGGGTGTCCAGCATGAGGAGCAGCGGGTGCAGGCCCAGCACACCTGCCAGCGTAATGCAGAGGGAAGCCACCAGACCGATGACCAGTGAGCCTGCCACGGTCTTTTTGAGCAGATCGTGATCCTGCGCCCCGTAGGAGCGCGCTGCAACGATTGCAAGGCCGTTGCCGATGCCAAGGCCAAAGCCGACCAGAAGCTCGTAGATCGAGCCGCAGGAGCCAATGGCGGGACGGGGGGGGGCGCCCCCGCCCATTCCCCCGGCCACGGCT
>OAUV01000414.1_pt1 | contig 45052 bp, 44 predicted proteins | sample 1516841 | NCBI WGS metagenome assembly OAUV01 (sample SAMEA2580044, study PRJEB22360) | human gut metagenome | biome: human gut; feature: human-associated habitat; material: faeces | place: Denmark | collected 2008/2010 | reverse complement strand
TCGGCGGGCAGGAGCCGGACTTTACCCCGCCGCTCCATCCCGCTGGCTCTGCCTTTCAGCAGGAGGTGTGGGCGCTGCTGCGCCGCATCCCCTGCGGCCAGACCACGACCTATGGGGCACTGGCAAGGCAGCTGGCCGCAGAGCACGGTCTTTCCCGGATGTCTGCGCAGGCTGTGGGCGGGGCTGTCGGTTACAATGTGATCTCTATCATCATTCCCTGCCACCGCGTTGTCGGAACAAACGGCAGCCTGACCGGATATGCAGGCGGCATCGATAAAAAAGCCGCGCTGCTGAGACTGGAAATGAAAATGATGCGGTAAGAAATACGGCAAACGAAAAAATCCGAACCTTTTCCCGATGGGAAGAGGTTCGGATTTTTCTTGTGTGGTGGACATAACGGGAGACTGAGCGAATTTATTGGATAATCTGCGGAAGCGGTTTCTGCATCCATGATAAGGTTGAAATCGGCCTCGGAACGGTTTTGTCCGGAATAATTAAAGGCGATCCTTAAGTGATCATCGGACAGGTAGACCACTGAGACAAAGGTATCGATGACTTTACGCCGGAACTCCTGGCTCTGCAAGCTGCCGCCCTGGAACTGCTCCAGCCAATAGAGAATTTGCTCACGCTCCAGACGAACATGGCTCAGCTTCTCTAACTCAATAGCACGCTTCAAATCTTTCGCTTGGGTTTCCAGATCCAGCAGACGCTGTTTTGTGGTTGCAGTGATGATGCCTGCCTCGATGGCGAGCATTACATTGTCGGTGGCTTTCTGATTTTCTTCCAGTTCGGCGGTAAGAGCAGCCAGCTGCGACGAAGCAGCCTCCCGCTCCTGATATTCCATCACGGCATCTGTGATCCATTCCATCACATCGGGACGGAGAACGTAGTCTAACGCGGCCTTAACAACTACATTTTCAATCCATTCGCGGGGAATGTTGGCCTTTTTACAAGCCCGCTCCCGCCGCCGCTTCTGACAGCCATAGTAGTAGTGAGATTCGCCATTCTTCGCGGTGCCGGAAAAGCCGACCATATAAGAACCACAGTGGGCACACTTCAGCTTCCCGGTCAGCAGATAATCCCCACCATCATGGTGGCGGCCCCGGACGCGGCGATTGGCATTCATCCGCTCATTCGCGGCCAGGAATGTGCCCAGGTCGATGATCGCTGGCATTCCGCCCTCAATGCGGATATCGGAAAAGTGGTACACACCGATATAGGATTCATTTTTCAGCAGGACAAAACTGTTTTTATTCCAACGTCCGCCACGACTGGTTTTCAGGCCCTTATTGTTCAGCTCAGTGGCAATATCTACAAAAGGCACGCCGGCAGCGGCCTTGCGGAAAATATCTCGAACGATCTCAGCGTTCGTCTCGTGAATCGCAAAGCGGCCATCCGGGCCCTTGCAGTAGCCGAAGGGGATAGAACCGGAATTTACTTTGCAGTTCTCGGCATTGAAGCGCATCCCACGGCGGATGTTCTGAGCAAGAGATGCACTATAATACTCGGCAGAACCTTCCAGAACGGATTCCAGCAGGATACCCTCGGGGCCGTCCGGGATGGATTCCTTTGCATAGAGAACCCGGACACCAGCTTTTTTGAGCTTATATTTATAAGTGGCAGAATCGTACCGATTGCGGGCGAAGCGGTCGATCTTCCAGCAGATCACGAAGGGCCAGTGGCCGTGGGCCGCATCCTTCAGCATCTGTTGGAACTGGGGCCGGTTATCAGTGGTGCCGGACAGATGCCGATCGGCGTAGATCTTCACGACCCGGAGACCGTTTTGCTGTGCAAAAAGTTCGCAGTCAGCCACCTGCTGCTCAATGGAACAGTCCCGCTGGGAATGGGAAGAGTAACGTGCATAGATCACCGCGTCCTGAATATCCGGGTCGGGTACAGAAGAAAATTTCTTTTTCATGGTTTTCCTCAGCTTGTGCGCTGAGCAGGATCATGGTACAATGAAATTGCTCAGCAGGCGTGTTTTCTTATCCTATGATTATTCTCCGACAGACAGATTCCCCATCTGGCCCCGGCGGCTCTATCGTACAGAGCTGCCGGGGATTCTTTTTGCAAATTTTTGAAAAGTATGATACACTTATTTTGCGGAAGGGAGGAGAAAATGATGTGGATATGGCTTAACAAAGTGTATCATTTTGCATCGTGTGGCTTCTTTTTTTGCAGTTTCTTTGGGGGAGTTTCTAAGCTGATTCAAGTTTTTGTTTTTCCCGATGGGCTCCCTATTAGCGTGGAGCTGATTCTTGCTGGACTTGCGTTACGGCTCCTTAAGAACTACCATCCTTATGATCTTCCTGGGCGTTGGAAGAAGGAAAAGCAATGATTTTAGGGTCAGGCACTTGGAGTTCCAGTGCCTGACTTGCTTTTTGAAGTTTCTGGAGATCGGCATCTGAAGGCATTTTTTGGATTGCCAATTCCAATCGTTCCTTTTCGATTTGAATACGCTTTAATTCATTTTCCAATTCCAAACCCTTGATCTCTTCCTTTTTCGCTGCAAGTTCCAAATCTTTTTTGTCAGATTCATATTGACGGTTAATAAAGTATTTGATAAGTCCGCGAACAGACGGAATGTCAAATTCTACATTGGAACCCTTGAATTTTCCACCGAAAAGAACCAGAAAAGCAAACAAAAAAGCCGTCCAGTTGGACTGGATAAATTCCATACCTTTCTGAAAGGCGACGACATAATCTCCTGGCGAATTAAGATTCGTTGTGATAGAAATATCTTCGTCTTCATCTATGACAAAGAATATTTCATTTATAAAATAGCTGAAGGCCGAAAAGTCTCTACCTTTGATCTTATGCAAGGTTGTTACACGAAAAACAAGGTGCATTTCATTGGCATACGTATAAAGATCAAAACAAGTATTCAAAATAGGATAGGCATACTCGTCAATCTCGGAAAGACTATGATGATTCAACATTGCCCGAGCCAAAAGTGGGGTTAGCCTACGCTCTTCCACTTCCTTTATCAGCTGAATGGAACGGCGTTTGACATAAGGACATAGAATATCTTGATCTTTATGAAGTCCGGCGGCTATCTGGCGGTCAGCTTCCAGTTCTGCTTGAATGCATTCGTTGATGTCGGATTTTTCAAAGTACTCACCAACGATCCCAAAAGAAACTCTTTTTTCGCCAAGGATCATAACGATGTCGCCGGGTTTCATATTTTCAAGGAATCGGCGGCATTTATTGAGAGCAGCACCAGGTTGTTTATCGGTATAGTAAGTTTCAATCAAACGATGCAGGTTGTCTTCTGTGGCTTCTAGCAGCGCACTTTTGAGAACTGCGTTCCAACCGATTGCAATATACTTATTTCTAATAAATTCGTTATAATAGACACCTGATTTGGTTCGGATCATCCAAAAGGAACAGGTGTTTGGAATCTGAACTGGTTGAAGGCACTTTTCTAATTCTATAGCAATTTGAAGATCAACTTTGTCCATTAGTAGTCCTTTCGTATTTGTGGATTTGGGTAATCCGAAAATTATTCCTGCTCCTGCTGCTCAAATTTTTCGAGATCCAGCTTATAGCATTTTTCTTTACCATGGCGCTGAATCAGGAGGAGACCGTAATCATCGATTTCTTTCAACCTCTTTTGGAGTGTACTGCGTGAATACTCTGTGTAGGCAAGCAGATCACCCGTAGAAATGCCGGTATGAGAGAACAAGCTAGCCTGAATAAGATAATAGGAAAGTTCTCCAAGCTGCTTTGTGTTGAGCTGAGGGCTTTGATCGAGGATGTTTGCATAGTGCTTCAGATCATGGGCACGCTCTGTCAGGGCATCATTCAGTTTGGAGATGGCCTCCAGAACAACCTCCATAAACCAGAGAACAAAGGGAGTAAGATCGCCTTTGTTACGCGGATCGTTGCAGAGTTTGAAGGCATCGTCGTACTGCTTTAGATTTTCCTTTATCGTATAGGACAGCCGATAGGCAATCAATGGGTCGAGTTCCTGCGTCATCAGAAAGCTGCTGATGAACCGGGAAAGACGGCCATTGCCGTTGTAGAACGGATGAATATAACCGAACAGGTAGTGTGCAGCGGCCGTACGGATCAGCAAATCGACAGAATCGTCCTTAATGAAATCCAGAACTGATTGCACTGCAGCCTGAATGGCACTTTCCGGCAAAAGTCCCTGATGAATCTCTTGCTGAGCGGCGTTGGTGACAGAAACAGAATTTTTACGGAAAATCTGACCATCAGGAGCGTCATTCGGATTTTCCTCTATGACTTCCCGCAGAACAAGGTCATTGTAAATATCCCGCACATCCTGGCAGCTATCCAGTTTGAGAGAGGTTCGTTTTGACAGCATAGCGTACTTCATAACGAGACCGTAGAAGCGCCGATCACTTTTCTTTTCCTGGAGCTTTTCCAATACCTCGGTGATCTCCCGGCGGGTACTGTTGACACCCTCGATATCGTTTGTCAGGATGATCTCATCCACCAGACACCGGGAAGTGAACTGGTTGATTGCAACTTTGGGAAGCTGTCTGCGCAAGGCACGGATGCTTTTATCCTCTTTATGGATCTTGATGATCATATAAAGCAGTTCGGCGCTCTGGCAGATAAAAGCAGGATCATCGTGGATCTTAAAATTCAAATGGATGGTATCGGGATGGGAATAGCGCTCCTGATAGATGGATTCATACTGCTGAGGGGCCTTATAACGAAGCTTATAAAGCGATTCATAGGTCATCACAATCACCTCACTGTTAAATTAGCATATTTAAAATGAGAAAAATGTCATTTCAAAGAAGTTCATTGGTAAATATATACCTTTTTTACCGATGAACGTCAAGGCCTTTGTGGAAAAGTGTTGCGAAAACCACAAAAACAATCAAGTAAAGGGATAACCGCTTCGGGAAACCAAGGCGGTTATTTTTTATGCTTCCTTTGCAGCCACGCCATGCGCAGCAGCTTTTTTATAACGTCCGGTGAGAACCAGATCCTCTACATAGTCCAGTGCTTTGGCCTAGCCCTCTTCGTTCAGCTGGTCGAAGTTGTCCAGCAGGGCAGTCTGGGCGGGGGGATTGTTTTGCCCCGCTGGTGTTTGCCCCACTGGCGGGGTTATTTTTGTATTATCCTAAATAGTCGTCTAATAAAAGAGCTAATTCGTCAGAAGCACCCTCATCATAGCCAGCGCTATAACCTTCTCTGTAACCGTATTCTTTCCCGGCAACATAGCCATCGTCCCGACCATCGTGATAGCCTTTCTTATATCCCTTAGAGGCAGCATCGCTTTCGGCTTTTTTGAGTTTCTGAATATAAGGTGAATTAGGAACAAGATCTTCAGACAAATAGCCACCACCGGCAAGATAACCAATCAAAACGCAAAGAATGCAGGTGACAATCAAAATGATTGTAATTACCCAATGGGGAAGGTTCGGATGTTTCTTTTGAGGAGTGGAGATTTGAGCTTGTGGTTCTGAAACGATGATCGTTGGAACAGTCTCATCATGGGAAACGGATTTGTCTGCCGTTTCTGTCACCGCTGGTGCATCTTTGGAAACATGCATGGAAGTGGTGCTGATGTCTGGCACACTATCGACCAACTTTGCCAAGTCAATTTTAGAGGTAGCAGAATTGGATTCAGGAATTTCATCCACATGAGGAACTGCAGTTTCTTTTGATAGATGAGAGTTCATCCAGAGTGCGGCGATGACAAGAATAATCAGTGAAAGAACCTGAACCGTGCTATCGTTAAGCAGCGGCTCGGAAAGCATAATCGAAGGTTCGATAAAGCAAAGTGCAAAGACAATGGAGAAAACAATGATGCTGGTCAGAAACGAAGAGCGAGGATAGGTGGGCAAAAGTTTGGCGAGGGCGTACATGATCCAGGTGGAACACATTAATCCGGTTGAAAATCCGAAACCGTAAGCCACGGCAATATCAGTGGTAACCACACTAAAACCGATAGAAAAAGCGAGGAAGTATACAGAAAAGACGGAGAAACCCAAAAACCAAAAGAGAAGTTTGTGAACGATTTTTTGGCGAGTGGGCCGAACTGCATATTCGTCTATCTTTTCTGGGTGATGCTTCAGATAATATAAAAATATGACCGGAAATACTGCAAGGATGACGCAGATTTGAAACGTTAAGGACATGCTGATTTCCTCCATCATATACAACTTAACCGCTTTGGGTGACCAAGGCGGTTATTTTTTATGCTTCCTTTGCAGCCACGCCATGCGCAGCAGCTTTTTTATAACGTCCGGTGAGAACCAGATCCTCTACATAGTCCAGTGCTTTGGTCTGGCCCTCTTCGTTCAGCTGGTCGAAGTTGTCCAGCAGGGCAGTCTGGGCGGGGGTAAGCTGGATTTTACCGCTTACGGTATCATCAGACAAATCATCGAGAGTATACCCCATGCAGTGAACCACGGCGGACACGGTGGACAACTGAGGATCTTTTGTCTGGCCTGCAAAAAGTTTGTTCAAGGTGCCTTTAGGCACACCAGATGCTTCTGAAATCTGCTCAATCGTCATACCGCTGTTCTTTTTAATACGGTTTAAGTTGTCGAGCCACATGGTAAAAATCTCCTTTCTGAATCTTTAACCCTATTATAAGAAAAAGAAACTGCCCCGTCAATAATAAATTACCGAATAAGATAAAAATATTCTGAAAGAGGGTTGACTTTTACCTTTAATGGATGTACAATCAAGCCGTAAATTACCGTTAAAGGTAAAATCAAAATGAAACGGAGGATTTGCAATGGACAATTTGAAAGCTGAGATGCAACGGAACGGCCTAACGGTAAAAGACATTATGAGCACGATTGGATGCTCAGAGAAAACCGCCCGGAACAAGATCAACGGGGAGACGGATTTTACATATCCGGAAGCTGAAAAGGTTCGGAACGTCCTTTTCCCGGGGCTGAGGATGGAATATCTCTTTTGCCAGCGCCGTACCCAGCCCACCGACCCGAAGAAGAGCGCATGAAAAAGCCCCGGCGGGGAGCCGGGGACAGAGAGATGAAAGGAGAAAATAACGTGACGGTAAAGATTACAGGTAACCCCAAAGAAATTGCCGCCCTTGTATTAGCGGTACAGGAGCGGCAGATTCGGGATGGCTTTATTGGAAAGCGTCCGATTGAGGATGATGGAATCAAGGATTGTGCAATGACGGCAGGTTTGTCAGAAAAGAGTTTCGGGTGATGTGATCCACTGTGCCCCGGTATCCTGAATAACAAGGATATCGCATTCTTCACTGACGGTTTGATTGATCTGGGCATAGTGCTGAACCCCGGCAACGGAACGGGTCAGGAATCGCAGATAATTGATGGATTCCTGAAGCGGAAAGGCATTGCGCTCCACCGGAAACATGTCGGTCAGCTTTATCAGTATCTCTGATTCACCGGAAAATGCGAGACAGTTTCCATTTTCATTGGTTAATTCCGTAATGGCTTCAGACACCAATGAAGTGGATAAGACGATGCGATTGCCGTTACTTATAGCAGCACCGATCAGAACAACATTCCGTTTTCCGGCAATAGCCAGAAGCTCCTGCTTGAGCAGCCGGAGTTCATCTTCGATGGAAAGAGATTCATTCAACTGCGAAAGACATCGTTTGATGGTACAGGACGTACGGGTCTGATTTTCCAGTCCGGATGCGCCGGTATAGGTGATTCCGTGGCCGGATTTTGTGAGGAAGATTTTTTGCTCATGATCAGTGAGAACAAAAGATTCTGTTGAATTTGTTTGTTCATCGGAAATTGTGGTCGTTAATCTTCGATCTGCGGACATTACAATTCCATACGGATTGGACAAAACGATAGCCAGTGACATTGTCTGAGTAGCCTCCTTTTGATTTTGAGTATAGCACAGAGGAGAAGAACGGACAAGAACACATGAAAAAGCCCCGGCGGGGAGCCGGGGCAGAAGGAGAAATTATGAAGTACGAAGAAATAATGGCGTGCATTCAGGATATCAACGGCCCGTGGAGCAATGCCGCCTGCCTAGGCTACTGCCGGATGGCAATGCAGAACGCCGGAGTAGACGAGTGTACCCAGCGGAAGGTTCTGCGGGAACTGAAATCCTGTTTTGATCTGGTGAGCGTGGAAGAAGCGGCACAGGCTGGCTGAGAAAGGAGAAGACCATGGACCGTTATATGATCGTGATCCCGGCGAAGAACCGGGCGTTCAACATGAAGTGTGATGATGGTGACAGCATGAAGCTGGAGACCCTGCAGAAGCTGGTGGGCGGGCCGATCGAGCCGGTGCCCGCCTTGCTGAGCGCCGAGTGGGCGCGGGAGAAGGACGTGGACGGCATTCTGCTGCTGGTGAACGAGGAAGGGCTGATGAAGGAGCGCTCCCTGACGAACCAGCGCGCCAGTGAGATGACGGCGGCAGAGCTGGTGGGCCCGGCAGTCGTGGCTGCAAAGCGCGGCGATGAGCTGATCGGCTTTGCAAAGCCTGTGGTGGAGACCATCTGCGCCGAATGGTTGTGAGCCGGAGAAGAGAAGATGAAGAGACGGAGAGCAGAGCTGACAGGCTGCGGAATACCTACGTTGGACGTGCGGACGATACCACAGTACGAGCGGCAGAACGTAGCGCAGATCGTTTTTGACGCGGTGCAACGTGAGTTCCAGCGCCCGGAAGTCCGGGAGGATTATGAACGCTGGAAGGAAGAAAGAAGAAAAAGGCCCGCCGGTGCGGGAACACCGACGAGCCTTGCAAGGTGATGGTTTGACAACACATCACCAGAAGTTTAACACATTGGAGGAGAAAACGCAATGAGGATCAAATCGAAAGTATGGTACTGGATGGCCGCTGCAAGCGGCCTTGTGGGGCTGTTGTACAGCCTGGGCATTGAGGGAGGTGTCCAACTGGGCGGTACGATCTCAGACGGACAGTTCGCTGCCGCTCTGTGCCTGGTACTGGCGGCGGTGATGTTCCTGCGGCTGGGCTTTGTGGCCCAGGACAGGGAGCAGCACCCGGCTCGCCGACGGATCGACCGCAGCCATGCCCGCATGGAGGAGCCGGAGTACCGGCAGAACCGGAGGAGCGCATGAGATACCGTGTACATGTCCGGTGCGAAGAAGGCGACCTGATCGTGAATCTTGCCTATGTGGTACAGGCTGCCGATGTGAAGAAAGCCAAAGACATAGCCGTAACCATGGCGGTGCAGCATTATCCGGAGTTTGAGGTGTTCCAGACTTACCATGTGGAAGCGTTGGGGGAACCCTGATGGACAAGACCCAGTGTGTACATGTGTTTGAGATTACCCGGAGCCGGTGCCTGAGCTGTGGGGGCCGGAACCGGGCGTGCGGGGAATATGAAGAACGGAGAAGTTACCATGAAAACAAAGATGAGCCTTTCGGCGGAGATGGACCTGACCCAGGACAGCGTGGTGCAGCTGACCTGCTGGTGCGGGCAGATCGCCTTACATGAGCTGTGGGGGCTGGGCCGCACCCGGCTTGACCGGATCACCAGACGGAAGGAGCTGCTGGGCAGCCAGAGCCTGGCTGTGGTGATGCAGCCAGACAAGAACGGGATGCCCCAGACGGAGAAGGCCCGGCGGCTGCGGGCGGAGGCAATCCCCAAGGGCGTGCCGACGGAATTCCGGGTGCCTGCGTTGCGGACACCCCGCACCCGGCGGGAGCAGCAGCTGAAAATGGTGGGCGACCGGGCAGCGACCATGGCCTGGCAGCTGATGGCGCTGGCCTGTGTGCAGGAGCTGGGGTTTGGAGCAGACCGGCTGAACCGGCTGTATGCAGAGATGCGCCACAACTACGAGCAGCTGAATGAGTGGGGAAAGACGGACGGGCTGGACGTGGCCATGGAAAAGCTGCGGCGCTGCGCCTGCGATGCCTTGCAGACTGAGGACATCGTGGTGGAGAACGTGGACGATGAAAAGACAGTGCAGACCCTGAGCCGAAGCTACAAGGAGCAGGAAGCGGAGTTTCTGAAGCGGGCCGTGATGATGGCAGCGGGCCGCAAGGCCTGCCGCCAGAGCCTGAATGTGCTGAACGAAGAGAGTGTTCGGCAGAAATGTGCGGATGCCATGGCAGCGGCTACCGGAAGCAACCTCTCACCGCTGCGGTCTGGCTATGCCAGCGCCTTGCAGAGCTCCACTGATATGGGAGCCAAGGATCAAGGAGGACGATAAGATGCAGAGTGGATGCAGATGGGTATACACCCTGATGGACTGGGACACCGGCGAGGTGGTGGCCAAGGGCACCAGCGTGGAGCTGGTGGAGCAGGGATATTTTCCCGATGTGAACAAGCTGAGCAGCGTTTGGAATAATCTGGAAAAATGCGAGAACCCCAGCCCGAAGAACTACCGGTGGAAGATGGAGCGGAAGAGCACCAAGGACGACCGGGTGGAGAGGGCCCGGGCAGAGGGCCTGAGCGCGGACGAGCGGGCCGAGACCCGGATGGTGCGGGTGTACAGCTGCTACGGTGCGGACGGCACCCTGCTGGGCAAGGGCACGGCGGCAGAGCTGAAGGAAAAGGGATTGTTTGGCAGCGAGGGCACGGTGCACGAGTGCTACCGCAAGCGGGGCGGCGTGTACAAGCCCGGCGGCGTTACGCGGATGGAGATGGAACTGTGCCAGAAACGGATCCGGCACCCCATGAAGCTGCCGGATCAGCCGGCAAAGGTGAAGCGCAAGCCAATTGGCGGCGTGATCGACCCCAGCGCCCTGGCCTATGACGTGCATGACCTGATGATCTACAACGAGAAGGCCCGGAAAATTGGAAAGCCGGAACTGACCTACGGATACTGGGCGGAAAAAGGAAAGCCCGCCACGCCTTAAACACACGAATCTATTATGAAGAGCAACGGATACGATGGACTGACACGTCCACCGTATCCGTTACGTTTCATAATACCTTTATAAAGAAAGAGGGGGAAGGACCCTCCTTGGGGAGCTAGTATACCCGTTATTTCTGTGACGGTGGGGTCACGGGAAAGAGAATATCAGCAGAAAGTGAAAGCCAGCAGGAGGGCACCGGGATGCGCTGTAACTACATCCGAGAGAAAAAATACCAGTGCGGGGATGACTACATGGCAGTCGGAGTGTTCTCCATCATCCCCCAGGAACACCGGGGCCGGGGCAAGAAGCGGAAGGAATCCAGCGAGGGGCAGAAGGCGAAGAACAAAATGGATTCCCTGCGCAAGCGCCAGAGAAAGGCGCTGACCAATTTCAGTCCGGCGGGAATGTTCCTGACCGGTACATACGAGGATCCATTTCTGCCGGAGGACATTCTGGCCTGCCGGAGAGACGTGGAGAACTACAAGCGGCGGGTGATGGCGGCCACCTGCAAGCGGTTCGGGGCAAGGCGGGAGGACATCCGCCTGATGCTGGTGGCGGTGCGCAAGGGAGAAGCAGGACGGCTGCACATGCACGGTTTTGCGGAATGCCCGGGCCTGACCGCGGCCCAGCGCCGGGAGTGGCGGGAGATGCTGGAGGATCTGTGGCGGCGGCGTATCCCCGGCTCCAACGAGTTTGAGCCGCTGGGAACCATGAACGTGGACAGAATCGATATGAAAAAGCTGCTGGGCAAGAGCGGGCAGGGCGAATACGGCACGGTGGGCTACCTCTACGGCCACAAGGAGCGGCTGTGGGTGGAAACGGCCAACCTGCGCCCGGCCATTGAGCAGGCCCCCAACGATGGCAGATGGAGCCGGAAACAGCTGCGGGCTGCCTGCGGGGAAAAGCAGAACGATGCCCAGTGGTGGGAGCAGCGGTTTCCAGGCTGGAAGATGGAAAAGTGCATCGTGCTGGAGCCCGGCGGGCTGCATGAGAGCCCGAAGCGGGAAGGAACCGGCTGGGAACGGCTGGAACCGCAATGCTATGTGATCCTGCGTCGGCGGGAGGTTGCGATTCTTCGCACCTGACAGATAAAACACCGGTATTTTGCGCGTTATACCCATGCGAAAAGAGGGTGGGGCGGTGACAAAAGAGCAGAAGAAAGCGACCCGGCAGGCTCTGCGCCGATATGGCGAGGGGTCTGTTTGTGCTGCCTGGGCGCAGGTGATCGGGGCGGTGCTGGCCTGGTACGACCGCAATGACCCGGTATGCGCCCAGCTGCTGCGGCTGCGCTACCTGCAAGGTCTGCCCGAGGAAAAGGTGATCGCCCGGCTGTATGTGGGGCGAACGACCTACTACACCAAAGAGCTGGAAGCTCTGAGCACCGTGGCAGTGTGTGCAGCGGATGCAGGGCTGCTGCCCGGCGGGCAAATGTCCGGGGTAGTTGCACCCGGCAGGGCGTGATAGGATATTTGCAAAGGCAGGTGAGAGAGTTGGCGAAGAAGCGGGCGTACTGCAAGAACACGGTGGCCGGGAAGCAACGGGGAAAAAAATACCCGGCGGCGTTCCGGGCCGAGGTGGTGATGGCCATGCTGGGCTCCAACTCCGTCTGCGCTGTGGCGAAGAAGTACGGCGTGCCGGAATCGACCATCCGCAGCTGGATGAGCGAGGAGGCAGGCCGCAGTGATGCCTTTGCAAAGGCCCGGCAGGAAGCCGCGCGGGAGATCGCCATCCGGGCAAGCCTGGGCGTGCGGGCACAGGTGACCTTTTTGCAGGGCCGGGCCGCTGAGAGCCAGCGGGCGGCGCAGATCACGGAGAGGCTGCACCGGCGTTTGGACGAGGACACCCGGGCCCGTGACTTTGCCGTGGGCACCCTGCTGAAGGATGACCCGGAGGAGCTGGCGGATGCCACCGAGACCGGGCTTGTGGTGTATGCCAGCCCGGGCAGCTACGACAGGCAGCTAGATGACACGGAACGCAGGCGGCTGAACGCCGAACTGGAGCGGTACGAGGGCCGGGTGATGAGCGACAAGAACGCGGCCGGTGTGGCCAAGGTGCTGATGGAAGTGGCCGAAAAGGCTGCTGCCATGGCCCCGGCGGAGAACACCGACAGCGAGAGCGGCCCGCCGATGGTGGAGATCGCGGCAGCCAGTGAGACGGACGGCCAGCAGGAGGTGGAAGTGGATGGCGGCACAGAGGATGCGTGACGGCAGACCGGTGATCTGGTCACCACAGCCCGCCCAGGCGCGGTTCATGCAGCGCACCGAGAACGAAGTGCTGTATGGCGGGGCCGCAGGCGGCGGAAAGAGCGACGCGCTGGTGATCGAGGCCCTGCGGCAGGTGGAAATCCCACACTACCGGGGGCTCATCATCCGAAAGACGTTTCCCCAGCTGCGGGAGCTCATTGACAAGACCATGCGGTATTACAAGCCGGTTTTCCCAAAAGCCCGATACAACAGCAGCACACACTGCTGGACCTTCCCCAGCGGGGCAAAGATCTATTTTGGCAGCCTGAACCACGCCCAGGACAAGTACAACTATCAGGGCCAGGCCTACGACTTTATCGGCTTTGACGAGCTGACCCATTTCACCTGGGAAGAGTACAGCTACCTGCTGAGCCGAAACCGACCCAACGGCCCCGATACCCGGGTCTACACCCGGGCCACGGCCAACCCCGGCGGCATCGGCCACGGATGGGTGAAGGCAAGGTTCGTCAGCCCGGCCCCGCCCGGCACCCGGATGGTGCAGATGGTAAAGGCCAGGGCTCCGGACGGACGGGAGATCGTGCAGCGGCGGACCCGCATCTTTATCCCCAGCACCGTGTTTGACAACGCGGCTCTGCTGGAAAATGACCCGGGCTACCTGGGCACGCTGGCTGCGTTGCCGGAAGCGGAGAAGAAAGCTCTGCTCTACGGCGACTGGGACAGCTTTACCGGGCAGGTGTTCACCGAGTGGAAGAACGACCCGGCCCACTACGACGACCAGCGGTGGACACATGTGATTCGCCCGTTCCGCATCCCGGGCCACTGGAAGATCTGGCGGGGGTACGATTTCGGCTACTCGAAGCCCTTTTCCGTGGGATGGTATGCGGCGGACGAAGAGGGCAGGCTTTACCGCATCCGGGAGCTGTACGGCTGCACCGGGACCCCCAACGAGGGCATTAAGGCTGACCCTGTGAAGCAGGCGAGGATGATCCGGGAAGCAGAAGAGAACGACCCCATGCTCCGGGGCCGCACCATTCTGGGCGTGGCCGACCCGGCCATCTTCAACGAGAGCCAGGGCGAGAGCATTGCTGCCATGCAGGAAAAGAGCCCGAACTTTCTGCACTGGGCTCCCGGCGATCACACCCGGCTGGCGGGCAAGATGCAGTTCCACTACCGGCTGGCGTTCCAGGCGGACGGGCGGCCCATGCTGCAGGTGTTCAACACCTGCAAGCACTTTATCCGCACCATCCCGAACCTGGTATACAGCGAGAGCAACGTGGAGGACATTGACACCGACCAGGAGGATCATATCTACGACGAGTGCCGGTATGTGCTGATGGAGAATCCCCTCAGCCCGCCCCGGACAGAGCCGGTGCAGCCCATGCCGGATGACCCGCTGGAGCTGGGGAAGAAAGCGAGGTTTTTTAGAGTATGACCGACGTGATCGGCACAGAGCAGGTGGCGAAGGCCACGGCGCTGTTACAGAGATACAAGACCGGCAAGGCGGCGCTGGACAAGCGGATCGTGGACAACGAGCTGTGGTTCCGGATGCAGCACTGGGCCAACTACCAAAACGAGATGATGGAGGGCAAGCCCAAACCTTCCAGCGGGTGGCTGTTCAACAGCATTGCCAACAAGCACGCGGATGCCATGGACAACTACCCGGAGCCCAACGTGCTGCCCCGGGCAGCGGACGACGAGCAGACCGCCAAGGTGCTTTCCAAGATCCTGCCGGTGCTGCTGGAACAGGCAGAATACGAGCAGGTGTACAGCGACACCTGGTGGCGCAAGCTCAAGCAGGGCACCGGCGTGAAGGGCATCTTCTGGGACCCGGGGTTACGGAACGGCGTGGGAGACATCTCCATCAAGAGCATGGATCTGCTGATGATGTACTGGGAGCCCGGCGTGATGGACATCCAGGACAGCCCCCACCTGTTCAGCCTGGCGGTGGCTGACAACGAACAGCTGAAGGCCCAGTATCCCCAGCTGGAAGGCCACACCGGCAGCACGCTGGAAGTGGCAAAGTACATCCACGACCAGAGCATTGACACCTCGGACAAGAGCGTGGTGGTGGACTGGTACTACAAAAAGGCCCGGGAGAATGGCCCGCCTCTGCTGCACTACTGCAAGTTCTGCAACGGCGTGGTGCTCTACGCCAGCGAGAACGACCCGGCCCTTGCTGACCGGGGATTCTACGACCACGGCAAGTACCCCTTTGTGTTCGACACCCTGTTCGTGGAAGAGGACAGCCCGGCGGGCTTTGGGTACATCGACGTGATGAAGGATACCCAGACCGCCATTGACGAGATGAACGCAGCCATGGACGAGAACGTGAAGCTTTCGGCCAAGGCGCGATACATTATCCAGGACGGTGCGGGCATCAACGAGAAGGAGCTGGCCGATTTTGGCAAGGACATCGTCCACGCGGCAGGGCGGGTGACGGACGAGACCCTGCGGCCCTTACAGACAGCGGGGCTGGCGGGCAACCTGATCACCTACCGGGACGCGAGAGTGGCGGAGCTGAAGGAGATCAGCGGCAACCGGGATGTTTCCCAGGGCGGCACCACCAGCGGCCTGACTGCGGCTTCTGCCATTGCGGCGCTGCAGGAGGCTGGCTCGAAGCTCTCCCGTGATATGCTGAAAAGCGCTTACCGGGCCTTTGCAAAGGAGTGCTATTTCATCATCGACCTGATGCGGCAGTTCTACGACGAGAGCCGGGTCTACCGCATTACCGGCGACAGCGGCCAGCCGGAGTATGTGCAGTTCTCCGGGGCAATGCTGCAGCCCCAGCCGGGTGGCATGATCGGCGGGGGGGAGCTGGGCAGCCACGAGCCGGTGTTCGACATCACGGTATCGGCTGCCAAGAAGAGCACCTTCAGCCGCCTTTCCCAGAACGAGACGGCAAAGGAGTGCTACCAGATGGGGCTGTTTGCCCCGGCCAACGCTGACGCGGCGCTGGCGGTGCTGGACATGATGGACTTTGAGGGCATCGAAAAGGTGCGGGAACGGGTGCAGCAGAACGGTACCCTGTACACCCAGCTGCAGCAGGCCATGGAGCAGCTGCAGAAGCTGAGCGCCATCATTGACCAGCAGAACGGCACCAACATGAGCGCCATGGCCGGGGCCGCTGCACAGGCGGCCGGAACCACGGGCGGCGGCAGCGGCGGACAGACCACCGCAAAGACGGCGACCAACGGCCTGGGGGCTGTGGTGGGTGGCGGAGGCAACAGCCTGGCCACCCAGGCGGCAAAGCGGGCCATGAACGTGAATAATCCGAATAAGTGACCCTCTCAGCGCGCAATGCGTCTGACGACGCAGTTGCTTGCAGCTCCCCCCGAAAGGGGAGCTCTGCTTAGAGGAAATTTTGGAAGGAGCGATAGAATGATCCAGATCACTTACAACGAGATGGGAGACATGATGTTCCTGCGGGCCGAGGGGCACGCGGAGTTTGCACCCAAGGGGCAGGACATTGTATGTGCTGCCGTGAGCGCGCTGATGCAGACGCTGGCATACAGTCTGGACAGCGGGACCGTGACCTGTGCCGATGACAGTAACCTGATGGTGGTACAGGCAAAGCAGGGCACTGACAGCCTGGCAAAATTTGAACTGGTGACGGACGGTCTGATCCTGCTGGCGGATGCCTACCCGGAGCATGTGCGGTACATCAACATGCACGCAGACAAGGCAGATGCCATTGATCTGCAGATGTTTGCAGACGGTGGTGCTGCGGGCGGGGACGGAACCTCTCAGTCCGCTGGCGCGGACAGCTCTCCCAACGGGAGAGCCAACGCATCTGCAGGGGCAGGGGCAGCGAACGGGGAAGGCAATGCCATTGAGCTGCCTGCCCTGCGGCCGGCAGAAGAGCGGCTGGCCCGGCGGAGCGGGGTGCTGAAGCGGAGCAGCCGGGAAGAGGGCTCACCCTCTCAGTCGGCGCAGAGCGCCGCCAGCTCCCCCGAGGGGGGAGCCCTTGGCAGTGAGGAAAAGTCTGAGCTGGACGAGGAAGCGGCAGAGAACCAGAACGAAGTCGAGGGCAAGGACGGCGAGGAGAAGGGCGAAGGCAAGACCAAGAGCCCGGAGGAGCGGCGGAAAGCCTTTGGTGAGCTACTGCGCGGAGAGTATGCCGACCTGACTGAGGAGCTGATGCAGAACGCCGTGACCGAAGCGGCCCGGCGGCTGGAAGCAAGCCCGGCCATGAAGGGTCTGATGCAGGCGCTGCAGGAAAAGTACGGCACGGATGCCAACGACCTGGTGGCCCTGACAGAGGCTGTGCGGAACGGCGCGGTGAAAGACGATGCCTACTACGAGAAGCTGGCCATGGAGAAGGGTGTTTCCACCAGGACGGCCCGGGAGCTGGACAAGCTGGAAAGCCAGAACAAGCACCTGACCGAACAGCAGCAGATGATCCAGCAGATGGAGCGTCAGCGTGCCCAGCAGGCCCGCATTGCCGAGCTGCAGGCCGGATGGGACCGGGAAGCGGAGCAGCTGAAAGCCCAGTATCCCGACTTCAACATGGCTGAGGTGCTGGCGAACCCGGAGGTGGAGAAGATGATGCGGTCGGGCGTTTCTATGACAAACGCCTACCGCAGCGCCTACTTTGATCATATCCTGAAACAGCAGCAGGCCGCCACGGCCCGGCAGGTGGAGCAGGGCGTGGTGAACCGGATGCAGCAGCGCAATGCCCGGCCTGGCGAGAATGGCACCCGCCCCGGCGGCGCGGTGCAGACCAAGATCGACGTATCCCACATGAGCCGCAAGGAAATGGAAGAGATGGAGAAGCGGGTCATGCGGGGTGAAGTTATTACACTTTAACAGGAGGAAGCTATGAAAGACAAGACCATGAAGCTGGATCTGCAGATGTTTGCAACGGCCAGCACCGAGAACCAGAACACCACCGGCGCATCCGGCATGAGTGCCGAGATGAAAACCTTTTACGAGAAGCGCCTGATCGACCAGGCAGAGCCTGCCCTGGTGCATGACCAGTTCGGCGACCCGTATCCCATTCCGGCTAACGGCGGCAAAAACATTGAGTTCCGCAAGTATGACAGCCTGCCCAAGGCCACCACTCCGCTGACCGAGGGTGTGACTCCGGACGGCCAGACCATGAACGTTTCCACCGTTACCGCTGAAGTCAGGCAGTACGGCGGCTGGGTGCCCATTACCGACACGCTGCAGCTGACTGCCATTGACAACAACATCGTGCAGGCAACCAAGATCATTGCCAGCCAGGCGGGCCGCACCCTGGACACCATCGTGCGTGATGTGCTGGCGGGCGGCACCAATGTGATCTATGCGCCCAAGATCGGCGAAGGCGGCGTGGAGACCGCTGTGACCAGCCGCGCCACCCTGGACGCGACCTGCCAGCTGACCAGCGACCTGATCGCCCGTGCGGCCACCCAGCTGAAGGCCATGAACGCTGACCCCATCGGCACCAGCTTTGTGGGCATCATCCACCCGTATGTGGCCTATGAACTGCGCCGCGACCCGGACTGGATCGATGTGCACAAGTACGCCCAGCCGGACGAGATCTACAATGGAGAGATCGGCACGCTGCACGGTGTGCGCTTTGTGGAGACCAGCGAGGCAAAGATCTGGAAGGGCACCGGCTGCCCGACGGGTCTGGCCGTGTTCAGCACCCTGATCCTGGGTGCCCACGCCTACGGTTCCACCGAGATTGAGGGCGGCGGCCTGGAGCACATCGTGAAGCAGCTGGGCTATGGTGACGACCCCCTGAACCAGCGTGCGTCTGTGGGCTGGAAGGCACACAAGACCGCTGAGCGCCTGGTGGAGCAGTACATGGTGCGCATTGAGAGCTGCAGCGCACGGTACAGCGCAACGGCTGAGGCGAACTAACCCTCTCACCACTCCATCCGCCTATGGCTAGGCGTGGGGGCCCCCCCCGGAGGAGCACGGGCGCCGCCCGCCGCCAGTGGCGGATTGAGGGAGGAGCTGTTGGGGCCGCGGCCAGCAAGACACAAGCACAATACTTTGTGCGAAGTGGATGCTGGGAGCCGCAACCCGATAGCCCTGCTTAGAGAAAATAGAAAGGAGCCGATAAAATGGCAGAAGCAAAGAAAAAGACTGAGACGATCCGGCTGTTTTCGGACGGCGGGAAATACAAGGGCGACCTGTTCGTGAGCGTGAACGGTGTGAACTACCAGTTGCAGCGCGGCAAGAACATTGAGGTGCCCCCGGAGGTGGCGGAGGTCATCCGCCACAGCCAGGAACAGGACGACCAGACCGCTGCCCGCATGGAAGAGCTGGCGAATAAGGCGTAATTTTAACCCTCTCAGTGCGCAGTCCGGCATGGCCGGAGCTGCTTACAGCTCCCCCGAAGGGGGAGCCCTGCTTAGAGATGTATCCCCCCGGCCCGGCGGCACACGCTGTGCCGGGGGTTATTTGTTTGGAGGTCTTTTATGACAGTAGGAAAGGCAATTGCAACGACGACGACCGCCGCCAGTGGCGGAAACAGGGAGGAGTTGTTGGGGCCGCGGCCAGCAGGACACGAGTGCAATACTTTGCACGAAGTGGACGCTGGGAGCCGCAACCCGGGTTGCAGATGTGAAAGGATGGGATAAGCGTGACAGTAGGAAAAGCAATCGAAACCGCTGACAAGCTGCGGCCCAACAACGGGTTTGACCGCGAGCTGAAGATCTTATGGCTGCGGCAGGCGGATGCGGGGCTGAGAAAGAGCGTGGTGGACAAGAGCGACACCACCGATTTTGATGCCGTGGGTGCGGACATCTTATACGACCGGGAGCAGGAACTTTTGCGGCAGGACGCGGAGCTGCTGCTGCCGGAGCCCTACGACAGCTACTATGCCCACTATCTGGCGGCCCAGATGGACGCGGCCCTGGGCGAGACCGACCGCTATGCCAACGAGATGCAGCTGGCCAACGAGAACCAGCAGGAGTTTGCAGCCTGGTGCAGGCACACCTACCTGCCCAGGATGGCCACGAAGTGGAGGTACTGAGATGGCACTGCCGAGTTTATACAGCATCTCGACGGGGAAGAGCATCCAGACGGCCTTTGGCGGCCTGAATGAAAGCTATGCCTGCGCCGAGGCAGAATTTACCGAGATGAAGAACTTTTCCAGCCGGGGATACCCCGCACTGCAGACACGGACACCCCGGCGCACCATGCGGGCCATGGGCCGCTGCAACGGGATGTACCACCTGAACGGCCTGCTGCTGTGCGAGGGCACCACCCTGCGCTACACCGAGGACAGCGAGGACGACGTGGCCACCGCGGCTGCGGGCGGGGAGATCGTGCTGGAAAATGCCGTGACGGACAGCGAGAAAATTATGATCGGCATGGGCACGAAGATCCTGATCTGGCCGGATGCCAAGAGCTTTGACACGGCCACCGGCAAGCTGGAAGCCCTGAGCGCTGCATGGAGCCAGACCGGCACGGTGACCATTGCCCCCTGCGACGCGGGCGGCAAGACCTACACCGTGAGCAGCGTGGGCACCACGGAACCTTCTGGCCCGGCGGACGGGACGCTGTTTCTGAAACAGAACTCCTCTTCCAGCAAGTGGGCCTATGTGAACGTGCTGGAACAGTACGATGCCAAGAGCGGCAAGTGGGCGGAGATCCTTTTGAACAGCGTGAAGATGACCCTGCCCGGGCTGGCCGCTGCGGGCTTCAAGAAGGGGGACACCATTACGGTGGAGCAGGTGCCCGGGCTGGTGGAAGAGTATCTGGCCGAGGGTGTGAACGGCGAGGTGACCATTGAGCAGATGGACGGGGACAGCATTGTGCTGACCGGCAGCCCAAAGACCGAGAGCGCACGCTATTACGGCAGCTTTACCGTGACGGCGGGCGGTACCACCTGGAAGAGCATGAACGGCAGCGAGAGCGCCACAGCGGGCGGTGCAGCCATTACCGCACGGCGGCGGGTGCCCCGGCTGGAATATGTGACCGAGAACGCTAACCGGGTATGGGGCTGCAACAGCGAGGAGAACGTGATCTACAGCTGCAAGCTGGGCGACCCCACCAACTGGTACAGCTACCGGGGCATTGCTTCGGACAGTTACGCCGTGAACGTGGGCAGCGACGGCCCCTTTACCGGTGCAGCCACCTGCATGGGCTATGTGCTGTTCTTCAAGGAAAACTGCCTGCACAAGCTCTACGGCAGGGGCCCGGCCGGCTGCCAGCCCGGGGGGGGGCCACAGCCGCCCGGCAGACTATCAGCTGGTGAGCGTGCAGTGCCGGGGCGTGGCCAAGCAGGCCAGCAAGAGCATGTGTGTGCTGGCAGAGGTGCTGTACTACCTTTCCCCTGACGGCGTGATGGCCTGGGACGGCAGCCTGCCGGTGAAGATCAGCGGCGGACTGGACAACACCTGGCTGATGAACGTGCGCGGGGCGGTGGGCGGTGTGCTGGACACCCGGTATTACCTGCATCTGCGGGTGCCGGGCCGGAACGAGACCCGGCTGCTGGTCTACGACACCGAACGGCGGCTCTGGCACGAGGAGGACACGGCGGCAGAAGAGAATGCTTCCGGCTGGGCAATGTGCTCCACGGGGCGGCAGCTCTACCAGTGGGACGGCGTGAACCTGTGGGCAACCGAACCGGAACGGGAGGCCGACCGGGACACCGACACAGCAAAGGCGAATTTGGAACAGAAGGTGGGCTTTGAGGCTGTGAGCGGCGACATTGGGTTGAACATCCCGGCAGACAAGTACATCAACCGGGTGTTTCTGCGAGTGGATGCCCTGACGTACAGCGTTGTGGAGCTGCAGGCCAGCTATGAGGGCGGGGCCTGGGAGACGCTGGGCCAGGCAGCCGTTCTGAACAAATACACCCGGGTCAACCTGCCCTTTGTGCCGGAGCGGCACGACACTATGCGGCTGCGGATCAAGGGCACCGGGCAGATCGCGGTGCGGAGCATTGCGTTCAGCATGGCAGAGAGCCGGGGCAACCGGGTGGCCGGAGGGGAGCCGAAGAGATAGCCCTGCTTAGAGGAAGGAGATTTTATATGGCAGATATTACGAGGCTTGGCGAGATCGCCATGCCGAAACTGAGTGAAAATATGGCCCCGGAGGACAGGCGGAGCATCAACAATTACCTGATGCAGCTGCGGGACCAGATGATGTACATGATGCAGAACCTGGACGAGACGAACTTCAGCGACACCATGCGGGACAAGCTGGTGGCCATGGGGCTGAAGGTGGAGTAACCCTCTCAGCGCGCAATGCACCTGCGGTGCAGTTGCTTGCAGCTCCCCCGAAGGTGGAGCCTTGCTTAGAGGAATGCGAAGACGAAAGGAGACAGTGAGAAGATGGCAAGAGGAGAATGGTGGGAGTACCTGATTCCGGGCCACAATGTGGGGCTGATGGTAGGGGATGTGTATGACAGCATTACCGGCAACAGCGAAAAGAATGCGGGCACCGGCGTGTTTGGAACCAGAAAGAACGATTCCAACAGCTACCAGTACGCCCAGAGCAATGACCGGGTGACCACGGCAAAGAACAATCTGGATTACATCAAAGGACAGAAGCCCGGGGAGTATCAGAGCGAGTACGGCAGCCAGATCAGCGGCACGCAGAGCCAGCTGGACAAGATGAACCGGGACGGCTTTTCTTACGACTACACCAAGGACGCAGCTTACCAGCAGTACAAGAACCAGTACACCCGGGGTGCGGAGCTGGCCAGCGAGAACGCTGCCGCCAATGCTTCGGCCCGCAGCGGCGGCTACGGCAACAGCTGGGGCACTTCCAGCGGGCAGACGGCCTACCAGAGCACCATGAACGGGCTTTCGGACGTGGCAGACAGCTTATACAACCAAGCCTACAACGAATATGCCACCAAGAAGAGTGATCTGAGCAGTCGGCTGAGCTCTTTGCAGCAACAGGAAAAGCTGGCGCAGGATGCTTACAACACCCGCCTGAACAATTACTATGGCCAGCTGAACAGTGCTCAGACCGAATATGCCAACGCGGTGGGGGCCAACCAGAAGAAGGATGCGAACAACACCAACTTCTGGGGGAACGTTTTGCAGGTCGGCGCAAGCATGCTGCCGTGGGTGCTGAAAGCGCTTGCTGCGATCTGAAGACCGGTGTGTGGCAGAAGAAAAGGAGAACGACATGTTATTTGATACCTTACGGAGAAAGAACCAGGCGGAACAGGAAGAACGGGAATGGAATGCCAACCGCCCGGCGGACTATGTGAGCCGGAACAAGGACGCGATGGACAGCCTGACCGGGCAGATCGGCAGCGGGTTCGACTGGGACACCGGCAGCAAAGCCTACCAGCAGTACCGCGCCCAGGCCCAGGCCAATGCTGCCGCCAGCGCGGAGAACGCCCAGGCCAACGCGGCGATGCTGGCGGGCGGGTATGGCAGCAGCTACGCCGACAGCGTGGCAAAGCAGGGCCAGCAGCAGGCGCTGAGCGGCATTGACAATGCGGTACCAGGCCTGAGAGGCCAGGCACTGAGCGAATACCAGAACCAGCAGAACGACCTGCTGAGTGCCCTATCCGGCATGGCCAACACCGAGGCGCTGGACCGCAGTGCCTACGGCAGCAACTTTGCCAACTACACGGCGTGGCAGAATTTCCTTGCCAACCAGAGCGAACAGGCCCGGAACGAGAACGACAATTACTGGAACAACCTCTGGAACACGGTAAAGAACATCGGCTCGGCGGCCCTGACGGCCTACGATGGGTACAAGGGGTACACACAGCAGCAGTGGGAAAATGACTTTGCCCGGGAACAGTGGGAGTACAACAAGAACCGCACCGACCAGAGCGATGCCCTGAACGCCTACCAGAAGGCGTTCAACCTGTACACCCAGGGCGCTGGGGATGCGGCCAGCGACGTGCTGAACCGGTACGGCCTGAACGCAAACGCTTTTGCCAACTACAACGGCGCACCGGTGACCCGGGACGATCAGGCCGGTGTTCTGAGCACCGCGGCTTCTCTGGTGGCAAGCGGAAATCAGGAAGCAGCGGCCAACCTGCTGAAGATGTACGGGCTGGACAGCAATGCAGCCGGTTCCTATGGCACCATTGCAAAACGTCAGCTGGCGACCCAGCTGGCAAAGGCGGCAGCTACGAAGAGCAGCAGAAGTTCGAGAAGTTCCGGCGGATCCAGCAAGAGTGGAAGCGGGTGGACAAACAGCCAACTGCTGACGGCGCTGGGTAAGTATCAGAGCATGAAGGATGATGACCCGACCAAGAGCGTCTATGCGAACATTCTGGCCAGCGCCGGAATGCTGCCGGACGGTGACACGGGCACAACAGCAGCGACCGGAACTGGCAGCGGGCTGATCGCCCCGCTGGCGAATCCGAACAAGTGGGCCCTGCCCGGGGGAACCACGGGAGGGAGCACGGGTAAGAGTACCGGAATGCCGTACAGCAACGCCCTGAGCTATGCAAAGGGGTGGAGTGCAGAAGGGGTGGATTCGGATACGATCTATGCCCGGCTGGTCAACATGGGTATAAATGATGACGTGGCGGCCAAGGTCTGGAATGCGATGGGATGGTAAGGAGAACAAAAATGGCATGGACAGCAGAACAGATGGCCCAGAAGCGGGCCAAACTTCAGAAAAAAACCAATGCCGCTGCTGGCGGGGCAGAACCCCTCAGTCAGCGCAAGAGCGCTGACAGCCGCAACCCGTTAGCCCTTGGCAGTACGGGAAACTCTGTGTCGGACAATAGCGATTCATGGACGGCGGAAAAAATGGCCGAAAAACGTGCGGCACTGCAAACCCAGAAACAGCAGACGGGCACCGACCTGTATTCCACGGCGCTGGAGGATTACCGGACAAGGAACAACCTGGGCTTTGCGGATGCCATGGACAGCCGGAGCGACGAGCTGAACCGGCAGAAGGTGACAGTGAGCCCGGCGGGGAATACTCTGGGAACGTGGTACGGACAGCAGGCCCAGAAGCTGAAGAACAGCTATGCGGAGTACAGCCAGCCGGAGGCCTTTGACCAGGCCAACCAGTGGTTTGACCAGCCTCGGAATCAGGAGCTTGTGAACATGCTGCTGGAAAAGAAGAGCAATTATACCAGCTATGCTGAGACCGGCACCAGCAGAAACGGGGCCAGCGCCGGGGATGGCAGCATCGACCCCTTCCGCACCACGGGAATCAAGGGGAAGGTGGGCAACACCTACAGCACGGCGGACCTGAAAAAGCTGGGGTACACGGACACGGAGATCCGGCAGGCCAGGGAGTATCTGGACACCATGGAAGAAATCCCGGAGTGGAAGCAGCTGGCCCGGCGGACGGCAAACACCGTGGGCGGCGTTGCGGACACCGTGGCCGCTGCCCCGCTGATGGGTGCGGAGTACCTGGTGCAGGCCGGAAAGAACATCCGGCAGAGCAGCGAGAACCGGAAAGCACTGGAAGCAGAGCTTGCCCGGAACCCCCGCGAGAAGAACCTGTATGACCAGCTGATGGAAACTGACATGGACTACCAGCCCAAGTACAGCACCGGCGACCTGTTGCAGCAGGGATTTACCCGGCAGGAGATCGAGGACATGCGCAGCCGCATTGCCGGAACGGAAGCAAAGGGTGGCATCGACACGGAGAAGAGCGTGGGCTACCAGCTGTACAACCGGGGCCAGCAGCTGACGGGCGCGGCCCAGAGCGGCCTGACCGATGTGCAGCGGACCGTGCAGGGCGTGGCGACCAGCGCGGCAGAGAACCTTGCCGTGGCTGCCATCAACCCGGCGGCGGTGCTGCCGGTGCTGAGTGCCCAGGGCGCTGCGGATGCCATGGGCAAGAGCGCGGCCAAGGGCGAAAGCGCAGGCAAGGCGCTGGTGGGCGGCGTGGCCAAGTTTGGCGCAGGATGGGCCATCAACAGCGTGGGTGCGGCTAATCTGGCGCAAACCATGGGCAGCGATTATGCCAAGGATACCGTGGCGGGGCAGATCGCAGACTGGGTGCAGGGGCTGGTGGGAGATGCGCTTTTGGCAAAGGCGCCCCCGACTGTGGCAGCTGCCCTTTCCGGCGGAATCGACAATGCCGCCCAGGCGTTTATTGAGACCTACGCCGACAAGGCCATTGACGCGGCTCTGGGAGACAGCGAAGCTGCCCAGACGATGTTTGACAAGGATACCTTTATTTCTGCACTGGAAGCAGGCCTGACCGGCGGCGCGTCCGGTGCACTGGGCGGCGCTGTGGGCCGCAATCTAGCAAAGTTCAACGGCGGCGATTCCAGCCTGCTGGGCAATGCGGAGTATTATGCCGCTCAGGACGAATACGAGCAGGCGCTGAAGGATTACCAGCGCCGGGAGGAGCTGGCGCGGGAACCGGGGGATGGGATCGCTGAACAGACGGTGGTGAACGATGACCCGGCGGTACATACTGCGGCACAGAACGCCAGCATTGAGGAGTACAAGAACAGCGTTGACCCCAAAATGGCGGAATACGTGGACAAGGTGCGGGCAGGCGAGAAGCTGGAACCCTACGTTGTGACCAGGACCAGCGACCGGATGCGCAGTGCCATGATGGAGCTGACGGGGCTGGACAAGGTTGGGGATTACACCCTGCTGGACAACAACGGCGTGCAGCACATCACAAACCGCCACGCAGGCGGCGACGGCAGTGCCGATGCCACCATGAAGAACAGCGCCGACGTGGCCCGTGCGGCTTATGTGCTGAACAATTTTGATAATGCGTATCTGGGAACCCGGAAAGCAGAAGGCTATTTTGACAGTCGAAGCAAACGAGCCCCCATTGTGATCTTTGAGAAAAAAATAGACGGCTCCCACATTATCGTGGAAGCCGTCACTGACACCAAGCGAGGAAAAAATTATATCATTTCTGAATATTTATCCTCGGTGGGTGTTGATCCAAAAGAAATAGCGAAAACTCTGCGCCCCCCTATGGATGCCGCTGAAAGCGACCCCAGACATACGTCCGAAACGTTAAACGAAGAAATTTCCGCTATTTCGGCATCGATGCCGCAGTCCCCTATGGATGCCGTTGCCGACCCCAGGGATACGTCCAAAACGTTAGCTGAAGATTACGATGCTACCGCTAGTATAGCACCCGGCGAGGGCAGCGTCAACGGGAACCGTGTGAAAAACGGCGTGGAAACGGTGGAAAGTACTGCGGAAACAGCAGTGGACGGGAATACACCTCATCCGTCTGCTGCGCAGACAGCTTCCCATCAAGGAGAAGCCTTTAGCAGTTACGCGGACGTAGAGAACCGGGTGGATGCGGCACAGCTGAACACGGCGGACTGGAACCGGGGCGAGCAGAGAGCCGCCGCACGGCAGCTGGTGAACCGGGCGCAGATGACGACAAAGGCGGCACAGGCTGTGGTGGATGCCATGCCCCAGGGCGTGGGTGCTGCCGTGTATGCCCAGGCGGCCAACAGCCTGTACCGGATGGGCGTGACCCAGGACGTGAAGAGTTTTGAACAGGCGGTGAACCTGACCGGCGGCATGAACAGCCTGGGCGGTGCCGTGCGGCAGGTGCTGGCGCTGGGAAAGACCGGCGAGAATGCCTTGCGCATTGCCTACACCTACGGCCAGGGCGAGGCGGAAGCCTACAACGCCCGGAAAACCAGCGAAATTGGCAGCGGACAGGGAGCAGTCAACCCGGACGCTGGCACCTATTTCAAGGGCCGGAACGTGAGCAAAGGCACCAATGCCATGGACGCTTTTATTGAGCTGGGAGCCAAGAGCAGCGGCACCGCCATCCACCGGGCCGTGGAGGGGTTACAGAACAACGCCAGGGGCTTTATCAAAGCTGCGGCGGGCGAAATGTACCTTTCCGGTGAGGCGGGCAGCGAGACCGTGATGCACGAGACCTTCCACATGCTGAACGAGTGGAGCCCGGAGACTGGTCAGGCCGTGATGGACCGGCTGCTGACCTATCTTGTGCAGCAGAACGGCATGGAGAGCACCGAGAAGCTGGTGGAAAGCTATCTGGGCCGGTATGAGGACAGCGGCGTGAAAATGACCTGGAACCAGGCGCTGGAAGAGATCACCGCCGATGCCATGGAGACCGTGTTCGGCACGGCGGACGGCTTTAGGAATTTCGTGCGCCAGCAGGCGGCGGAAGCGAAGATGAACGCCAAGGCCCGGGAGATGATCGGGAAGGTGATGGACAAAATCGACAGCCTGCTGCACACCGTGCTTGCTGACGTGAACCGCTTTTTGAAGAACGAGCCCACCAACGCCGCCGCCAAGGCCGCCAGGAGCCTGACAGAACAACAGCTCAAAGACCTGCAGAACCTTTACTTTGAACATCAGGCAGAGGCCGGCAGCAAATACCGGGAAGTATTAACCTCTCAGGCGCAAAGCGCCAGCTCCCCTAATAGGGGAGCCAAGGAGCAGGGCAGCGCAGAGGTAAAATACTCCATTGACCCGAGCTATGCACAGGACATTGACGAGTGGAACCGGGACGGACGAAACAGCCGGGAAATCTTTGTGCTGGGCAGCACGGCGGAAGCCTTGCAGGGACTGGGCGCACGAGAGAATGACATCTACATGAAAGGCGATAAAATCAGCCTGATTCTGGAACAACACCCGGAGATGACATTGAACGAGATCAAACGCATTCCGGAAATTTTGGATGACCCCATTCTGGTGCTTTCCAGCCGGAATAAGGGGCGCGCCGGTTCACAGAATACCAGACTGGTTTTGTTTGGAAGCATGAAAGCGCAGGATGGCAGACCCGTACTGTGCGTGCTGGATCTTCAGCCAGTAGAAAACCGGATCGTGATCCAGGATATGCAGAAGGCAACCAGTGCTTATACCAAGGATAACGACCCTGTGAGATTTGTGCGGAACAGCGAAGTGCTGTATACCTCTGAAAACAAAAAAAGAACCACAGCGTTACTTAGGACACTAGGCTTCCAAATGCCTAGCGAACTGCAACGCTATGGTTCTATGGGTAGTATATCCTATCATGGGCAAAACGTCAAGATGGAAGGTGTGCCATTTACAGAAATAGAGACCCAGACGAAATACCAGCTGGACGTGGACAGCGACGCTGCAGAAGCAACCCGCACTGCCGCCCTGGGTGACGTGGACAAGCAGACCGACCTGATGCGACAGGTGAGCGAACTGGGCGGGAAGGTGCGCCTCTCCGACCAGAGCATTACCGACATTGTGCGGGCCGTGCTGAGCGACACGGGCAGTAAGCTGGATGCCAAGACCTTTACAGAGCGAATGCGGGCCCTGAGTGACTACATTGCCCTGAATAAGGATGTGAGCTGGGACGATGTGTACACCTTTGCCTCTGACATTGCCGAACAGCTGATGCAGAGGAGCAGCCATAAGAACGACGAAATGTGGAAGCACTACCCGGAGCTGCACCAGATGAGCATGGTGATCGAAAAGGGATCGAAGGACTACAGCGAGATCTTGTACCACTGGGGCAGCTGGGCCAACGCACGCAAGGAGCTGGCCCGGCGCGGCGTGAAAATCACCCAGAGCAAAGAAGGAGTGCACAGCCATTGGGACGCAGACTTTACCGAGCTGCAGAAGCTGGGGGCGGGACTGTTCCCCACCGAAACGCCCAATAGCGCCGTGGAAGCGCTGGAAGCCATGGCAGAGGCCCATGACACAATCCGCCCGGTGATGCAGAATGATTACAGCGAGGACTGGGACGGGGCAAAGCAGGACATTGCCATGCAGATCATGCTGCGGTACATGAACAGCACCGAGGTGGCCAACGAGCAGAACGCCGAGGCCCGGCAGGAGTTCACGAAGCAGTGGGAGGAGATGCGCAAGCAGGCAAAGCAGGAGGCGCTGGAAGCGAGGGCGAAGGTGGAACTGGAACGAGCAAAGCGGGAACAGGAGCTGAAAGAAGCTGCCGAAAGCGCGGCTGACCCGTTCCGGCTGGAAGCTGCCAAAGCCAACGCCCGGGCAGACAAGGCGGAAGCCTTTGCCAGGAAGCAGCGGGAAAGCGTGAGCACCACCATTCGGCTGGCGAAAGACCGGGCGGAAAAACAATTGCAGAAGGCCCGGGATGCCCGGGAGATGGACACCACCCGGCGGAATATCAATAAGATGACAAGCCAACTGACCCAGATGCTGGAAAAGCCAAGCGAAAAAGGCTATGTACCGGAATACCTGCTGGAAAAGGTTCGGCCCGTGGCTGCTCTGGCCAACGATGCCGTTGGCAACCGCAAGGCGGCGGCACAGCTGAGGGCAGAACTGAACGGTACATACGGCCCGGTGCCAGAAGGGGGGAACATACGGGAGGCTGTGGAAGGCCTGAGCCGGGGCATTGACCGGGAGGTGAAGCTGGGAGATCGTGCCGCCATGGAATGGCAGCAGAGTAGGCTGCCGGAGCAGATCAGCGACTGGCTGAACGATGTGAACGAGGCCCGGGAAATTGAGATGGAGAAGCTGCGGGGCGAGATCGAGAATGCCGAAAAGTGGCTGAAAAAGGACACCCCGGAGAAGAAAGCCTACATTGCCCGACTGAACGCTGACCTGAAGGCCTACCAGGACGGGAACCTTGCCACCCTGACCGCAGACCAGACCCGTGAACTGAGTGAGATCCTGGAAAAGACGTTGTTTATTGTAAAGAACGAGAATGTGATGCTGGGCAGCATAGAGGATGTGATGGTGGACGACTTTGCCGAGGGTATTTCCGGTGAGCTGAAGAGCGTGCGTCAGCAGCGGAAGGATACCAGATTCGGGAAGATCTTCCGGGAAGTGACCAGCGTGTACAAGCTGAATACCATGAACATTGAACGAAACTTTGAGCGTTTGGGCGGCTACAACCACGGCGGCTGCATGGAGCAGCTGGGACGGCAGCTGAACGAGGGCCAGGCACGAAAGGAACGCATTAAAGCAGAGGGTGAGCGCATTTTCTCTAACGTGACCGGGCCGGAGCATGCCGAGGAGCTTTACCACTTTACCCACGATCTGGTGGACATCGGGCTAAAGACCCGGGACGGCAAGCCCTGGCTGGTGACCCATGACGTGATGACCGAGCTGTGGGTACAGCTGCAGAACAGGCAGGGCCTGCACCACCTTTTGTACGGCGGGGCCACCATTGTGGACATGAGCTTTTCCACCAAGGGCCTTGCCGGGTTGGGAGAGCAATACTCCGAGACTGTGACGCTGGGCGAGCTGGTGACCATCGACAAGGACGGCAGCAAGCTGAACGCCTACGAGATCAGCAAGCGGGAGGACACGCTGCGCACCAGCATCCTTGGCGAGATCGAAAAGAACCTGACGGCTTACGATGACCTGTGGATCAGCGATTTCCGGGAGCTGGGCAAGCTGACAAAGGGGTACATCAACGAGGCCAGCATGACCCTGTACGGCGTAAAGCGTGCCCGGGTAGAAAACTACATCCACATGAACGTGGACAGAAACACCCTTGTGGAGCAGAACGAGGGCGTGCGCCGGGACGTGAGTGTGGGCAGCGAGGGCTACATGAAGACCCGACAGAACAGCTCCAAACCCCTGGCTTTGGTGGGCCTGGTGAAGCAGGCCAGCGAGAGCATAGAAAATGCCGCCCAGTTTGCAGGCATGGCGATCCCGCTGCGGAACGCCGAGAAGGTGCTGAACAGTATGCAGGGCGGCGAGACACAATACGGAGCCATTGAACGGAGCTGGGGACGGGCCGGACGCAAGTACATGCAGAAGGCCATGGCCGACCTGAGCGGGAGCAAGGGAGACAGCGAGGTGTTTGACCACCTGAGCAGCGTGCTGCGGGGCAATGCCGCTGCCGCCGTGCTGACGGGAAACCTGAACGTGACCTTGCTGCAGGCAGCAAGCCTGCCCACGGCAGCGGCAGAGCTGGGCTGGGGCGGAACCGGTGCATCTGCCGTGCAGTTTGTGATGAACCTGAAGCCCAGCCAGCTGAACAGCATCGTTGAACGTGCCTACCGCTTTGGAGATTCCCTGCTGCCCACCCGCTTGCGGGGCAGCAGCCGGGGGGAACTGAGCAACGCGGCGAAAGAACAGGGCGTGTTCAGCACCGCCCACGACGGGGCCAGGAACAGCCAGAACGTGGTGCTGCGGTACGGCACCCGAGCCGTGAACGCTCTGGCAGACTTTGCGGGCGGAAGCATTGGCTGGATGGACAAGGTGACGGTGGCCAGCCTGTTCCACGGGGCTGAGAACTATGTACAAAAGAACCTGGCCGAATATGACCTGACGAAAGCTGACCTGCCCACCAAGACGATGGAGGACGGCAGCAAGGCTTACCAGGAAGCCGTGATGAGCAAGTTCCGGCGGGTGGTGGAGCGGACACAGCCCAACTATACCGTGATGCAGCGGACAGGAATACAGCGCTCGAAGAACCAGATGCTGAAGACCCTGAGCATGTTCAGCACCCAGCGCCAGCAGAACGCCCAGATCATGGTAAGCGCCGTGGAGGATCTGGCGGCCCAGTGGCAGCGGAACGACCAAGCAAAGGCGGCATTGGAGAAAGCAAAGGCAGAAAACGACACGCCCCGGCTGGCGGAGTGCAAGGCCGCTGCGGAAAAAGCGAAAGCAGACAGGGCGGAGGCTTTGAAGCGGTTCTGGGATGCGGCCAGCAGCCAGATCGTGCAGACGGCGGTGATCGCCGGGCTGGGGATACTGGTAAAGTTTATTCTGCACCGGTGGGATGACCTGCAGGACGAAAACGGGGATATGACCCTTGCCAGCCTTGGCGGAAGCTTTTTGTACCAGTTCAGCAATAGCATGGTGAGCAACTACACCGGCGGAAGCGAGCTGTGGACAGCGGGGGAGAGCATCCACAGCAAGAGGGTGTTTGGCAACTACGACAGCGTGAGCATGACCGGATTTTCGGCCATCAACGACGCGGTGACCAGCATGACCAAGCTGAACGCCCTGCTGGATAAGGACACCGGCGAGATGACCGAAAAAGAGCTGGACGATTATGCCGACAGCGTGAAATGGGCCTGGGCTGACACGGCGGGCCAGCTGATGATGCTGGTGGGCGTGCCCTACAACAACGGCAAGAAGTATGTGCAGGCGGTGTTTGCCTGGATGGACACGGTCAAGCAGTGGGACGAGACCGGAGAAAAGAACTTCAATTCCACTCCGGACAGCGCCACCGGGCAGTACGACCGGCTGTTTGAGGCCATCCAGACTGGAAACACCGAGGAAGTACAGGCGGCCACCAAGAAGCTGGAGCGAATGCTGGCGGAGGGAAAGATCAAGGAGCTCAAGACAGATGACCAGCTGAAAGCTCGGCTGAAAAAGTACGATGAGGACATTCTGGACGCTGCCAGGGCGAAGAACGCCGGAGACATGGAAGCACGGGTGGATGCAAAGCAGGAGGTCTATGACCGGCTGTGCACGGCCTACGGCGTGAAGAAGCTGGGCGAAAAGGGCGAGACCGACGAGGACAAGGCCCAGAGAGCCCGGTTCAGGGAACTCATCGATAAGGCGGTGAACGAGAAGGCGGAACAGCTGTACAAGGGCGGCACCGAGGGCAGCGTGTACGATACCCTGACGGACGCACTGGAAACCGGAAAGCGGAAGGACGTGCAGGACGAGATCCGGCGGCTGCGGACGGCGGGCAAAGCGGACAGCCAGATCAAGAGCAAGATCACCGATGCGGTGAAAGAGGAGTATCTGGCGGGCAACGACCACGACCGGGCGAAGCTGGAGAAGCTGCTGATGAGCCTGACCAAAGAGGACGGGACGGCCATGTATGAGGAAAAGAACTTTGCCCAGTGGGTGAAGGACGCGGCAAAAAAGGAGGAACAGGCAAAAAACAGCAAGGATGAGTGGGCAGGGGTGAGGTGAACCTCTCAGTCACGCTTTGCGTGACAGCTCCCCTAGTAGGGGAGCCAAGTTCACGTTGCTGCTCTTTTTGGGGGAGCTCTGCTTAGAAGAAAGGGAGACCGTTCGGGGTGAACGGCCTCCCTTTTGCTATGTTATTCTGTTAAATCATGCCGAGTTCGGATTTCAGACCTTTTTGCAGAACACTGGAAAAATTGATGTGTGCGGATTCGGCGGCATCGTTGAGCCAACCGGGAATAGACAGGGTCTTTTTGACGGGCTTGAACTGCTTCTGATATTCTTCCATATCAAAAGGAATCATTGCAATAAAATCACCGGTATCCACATGGATGGCAGAAGGAAGAGAAGGCTTAGGACATACTTCACAATCTTCAAGCATCAGACCAATGGCATCCTGGGCCATAGCAACCGCTTCATCCATAGTTTCCCCTTGGGTAAAGCAACCTTCAATATCTGGAATTGTAACGGAATATCCTGTTTCTTCTGGATGAAAAACAGCAGGATAAAATACAGCAGTCATTTTAATATTACCTCATATATAGCGTGATGTAAGTTTTGAAAATATTATATGATAACGAGAAAACTAATATTCAATTATTTCAATAATCTATAATGTAGTATTAGGATAACCAGAAATTTTCCAGGTTGATCCTAACAAGATAATGTTATTTTTTGATTCCGGCTTGTTTAAGAATACTTTTTTCTAGACCGGACTTCAGATCCTTTGCATGATAAGGAACGACAGTGGATTTTTTGGTGACGGGGTTGCTGTACATCCGATGAGAGCCATTGGAGCGAATGCAAACAAAGCCGTTTTGCTCCAACAGCCGACACATCTCTTTTGGAGTTAGCGGCATGGCGGTGGAATCCTCCTTTCTTCGTTGGTGATTTGATTATATACGTATTTTACGTATTTGTCAAGAGGCGGGAACTTATGTATGTCCGGGGTAGTTGCACCCGGCGGGGCGTGATAGGATAGGGGCAGGAAGGGAGTGAAACTGTGAGCCAACTGGATATCAAGATCAGAAAGCTGCAGGACAACGGTTCGACGTTCCGGGCAAACATTGAGACGCTGTATCTGGGCGGTGTGCGGAGCGCCAAGGTGGACGAGCTTCGCTTTGAGCTGCCGGAAGAGTGGAAGAACTGCACCGTGACCCTGCATGTGCAGCGCCTGAGCGGCACAAAGCCGGACCCGCAGATCCTGGACGAGAACAACAGCGCACTGGTAGACCGGCGCTGGACACTGGAAAAAGAGGGCACCTGGATGCTGCTGGCCATCAACGACAGCGGCTACATTGCCATGACCAAGCCCGGCAAGTACACCTGCTATGACACCATCGACACCGACACGACCACCGAGAACATTACGCCGAGCATCTATGAACAGTTCGTGGCCGAGGTGACGAAATACGCCAAGCAGACGCTGGAGAGCATGAACGCGGCCAAGACCAGTGAGACCAACGCAAAAACATCCGAAACCAACGCGAAAGCCAGCGCGGATAAGGCGAAGGCCAGTGCCGACAGCATGGATACAAGTGTGGCCACCTGCACCACAAAGGCCAAGGAGGCCGAAGCGAGTGCGGTAAGAGCCAAGACCAGCGAGACCAACGCAAAAACGTCGGAGACCAATGCCAAGGCCAGTGAAAATGCGGCAAAGACGAGTGAGACAAACGCCAAAGCCAGCGCGGATGCAGCCAAGAGCAGCGAGACCCACGCCGCCGCCAGCGAGGAGCGCGCCAAGACCAGCGAGACCGCCGCCCAGCAGGCCCTGAAGGACACAGAGACGGAGCACACCACCGCCTTGCGGGACATCGCACGGGCCCGAACCATAGCCCTGAACGACGTGGCGGCCTCCACCAAGACGGCCACCACTGCGGCAAACACCGCTACCCAGCAGGCCACCGACGCTGCGGGGAGCGCTTCCACCGCCGCCACCAAGGCCGGGGAGGCAGAGAAGAGCAAGACGGCTACCTCTGCTACCAATGCCAAAGCCAGTGAGGAAGCATCCAAGAACTGGGCGGAGGAAGCTAAAAAGGCGGCAAACACCGACCCGACCGTCTCCATCAAAGGGGCCCCCGCCGATGCTGCGGCGACCCGGGCGCTGATCGAAGAATCCCTTGCCGCTCAGCGTGCGGAGGATTACGCCAGAGTCAAATTCTGGGCCAGCAACGACCCCACCAGCCCAGCAAGCTTTATCGGCGGCACATGGGAGCGCGTCGAAGGCAAGTTTATCATTGGCGCTTCCAGTGCCTACCCTGTGGGCACCACCGGCGGCAGCGCCACCCACACCCAGACTACTGCCGAAATGCCGAGCCATAGCCATAGTGGCAGTACCGGCCGCGCTGGTTCCCACAGCCACAGTGCATCCACCGACAGCGCAGGCTGGCATAGCCACAGTGGCACGACCGATTGGGCGGGTTCGCATACGCATGATGCAACCATCAAAAGTAACGGTAGCTCCACAGGTGGAGGCAGCGGTTTGGTTAGTTCGTCCTCGAGTTACGGTTCCTACTCTTCGGGCAGGGCCACCATAACAACCGACTCCGCCGGTTCCCACACCCACAGCTTCAGCACGAACGGCACTGGAAGCCACAGCCATACCGTGAGCATCGGGGACGCTGGCGCTCACACTCATACCGTGAGCATCGGCAGCACCGGCAGCGGGCAGGCAATGAGCGTCCTGAACCCTTACTATGCCCTATACATCTGGGTGCGGGTGGATGATGCCGCATGAAAGGAGCGCACATGAAAATCATTGACGAGACTGGCATTGTGCTGACCACTGAGCCGGATCTGGAAGCGGGCTATCTGGTGGAAGATGTCGAAGTTATTCACCATGATGCCGTAGAGGGTACAGCTCCGCAGTGGCACAGAGAGACCGCGAAGCTGCCGGACGGCTCTCTCGCCATCTACTACCGGGATGGTAAAGAGATTGGCCGGGACATGGTAAAGGTCATCGATGTGCCCGGCGTTGACCCTCAGCCCGCCTGGGATGAGGAAGTGCCGGTGATGCGGTACATCCGCTACACCGCCGAAGAGTTGGCCCAGCGGGAAAAGGAGAAGCAGGAAGCTCAACAGCGACAGGATGCGCTGGACAAGCTGCCGGAGACGCTGGAAGCCCTGCAAGCCGCCCAGGCAGATGCGGATGCGCTGAATGTTGACCAGGCCTACCGGCTGACGCTGCTGGAGCTGGGGATCACGGAGTAAGCCCCTCTGCCAAGAGGACGATAACATTTTTAAGATGGGGCACTGCCCCGGAAAGGACAAACCTATGTTGTACCGTACCTGTAAACGCATGATCGAACGCGGCAATCTGGAGGGCATGAGCACCAAGCTGGACGTATTCTACGCCGCCGGCAAGCTGACCGATGACGAGTACAAGGAGCTGACCGAGCTGCTGGCCGAGAAGGAGGCGCAGAGCAATGGATGACCTGAAGGTGCGCATCACACTGGGTGACACGACCCTGGAGGGAACATTGGACGAGCTGCTCGAGAGCGGAACTTTCAAAATGGAGTATGACCAGGCAGGGCTTAACAAGATCGTGCAGGAAGCTGTTGCCCTACAGAGAGCTGAGTATCAGAAAGACCCGCAGCATTACCATGTGCATACCATGACCATGGACGAGCTACCGCATCATCCCTGCACAACAAACCCGGGAGCGCATACATTCGGCAGTGAAATGTATGGGATTCGACAATTCCATGCATGGCCAATCTGCAGTGGAAAGCATGTCACGATTTGGCCCAATGATGATGCCGGTACGAGTTGGCGAGTTTATGTGGGAGTCACTTTGAATACTGCAAAGGAGGCGCAGAATGCCCAGAACAATACTTGACGTGAGCAAATGGCAGGGCAGCATCAACTGGGACAAGGTCAAGGCAAGCGGCAAAATCGACGGCGTGATGCTGCGGGTGCTGGGCAGCAAGGGCGGCAAGCCCTACCTCGACCCCTATTTCGCCCGCAACTACGCCGAGTGTGCCCGGCTGGGCCTGCCCGTGGGCGGCTATTACTACACCTGTGCGGTCACGCAGCGGCAGACGGAGGAGGAGCTGGCCGCCCTCAAAACAGCTCTCCGGGGCAAAACGTTCCAGCTGCCCCTTGCCATCGATGTGGAGGACCCCCGCCTGCGCTCCCTGGCCCCCGCAAAGCTTTCGGCCCTGGTGGCCGAAGCCGTTGCCCAACTCGAAGCGTGGGGGCTGTATGCAATGGTGTACACCTACACCAATTTCGCGGATACCGCCCTCGACATGGCAGCACTCGCTGCTTACGATCTGTGGATCGCGGCCTACCGCGGCAAGCGCCCCGCCCGCCGCCACGGCATGTGGCAGTACACAAGCAGCGGCAAGATCCCCGGCGTGAGCGGCCCGGTAGACCTGAGCCATGCGTATAAGGACTACGCGGGCATCATCCAGCGCAAGGGGCTGGGCAAAGTGAAAGGAGAATGACAATGAAAAATGAGATTTGTGCGGCCATCGGCATTGTGGGTGGGGCCATTGCCAGCCTGCTGGGCGGCTGGGACACGGCGCTGCAGACGCTTATCATCTTTATGGCGATCGACTACATCACCGGCCTGATCGTGGCGGGGGTGTTCCACACCAGTCCCAAGACCAAAACTGGCACCCTTGAGAGCCGGGCAGGCTGGAAGGGCCTGTGCCGCAAGGGTGTGAGCCTGCTGGTGGTACTGGTGGCCTGCAGGCTGGATGCTGTCATCGGGTCGAACTTTATTCGGGACACCGTTGTCATTGCGTTTGTATGCAATGAGACTATCAGTATCGTGGAGAATGCCGGACTGATGGGTGTGCCCATCCCGGCGGCGCTGACTCGTGCTGTGGACGTGCTGAAGCAGCGGGCGGAAGAAAAGAACGGCAGCTGACAACGGCCCCGGGGAGCCTGATGGTTCCTCGGGGCTGAATTTGCGTTTTCGACTTCTTTCGACAAAAGGCGTAGCATGATGGGCGAAAGGATGTGTTAGAATGACTGATACACAATTTGACCACTTGCTGCGCCCTCTGGGTATCATTCGCACAAAGAATGATTATTATACTCTCCGGCAGTGTATGACGCTGATTTGCACCAGGCCTGACCGGTTGCGAGCCTTGCAGAAGGAAGTTTATTTGCCTGTGGCGGAAGCTTCTGGTCATGCTTGGAGGGCTGTGGAGAGCGCTGTTCGCAGGACGGCAAAGCTGGCATGGAAAACTGACCTGGAAAAAGTGCAGGTGTTGGCGGGATACCCGCTGGATCATCGGCCAACGGCGGGACAGTTTTTGGAGATGCTGTATAATGCAGTAAGTGAATAAAGAAAACAATGTGATTCGTTGATACTGTAAAAAGCAAAAGAACCGCTACAAAAGGCATTGACCTTATGCAGTGGTTCTTTTGTTACCGCTCAGGGAGCGGCATGATCAGGACGAAGAACGCGCCCACGAAGTAGATTGTGGGGTTCGCCTGATTCTTGTGTGGTGGAGGCGATGGGAGTCGAACCCATGTCCGAAAAGAGTTCAGCGTAGGTGTCTCCGGGTGCAGGCGATCAACAACATTCCCTCCGCGTCACGCCGGTCGCCAGGCTAACGCATTGGTAGCTTCATGAGTTCCTGCCGGTCCGCAAAGCTTAGGTCCGTTCAGGTGCTGTGTCTAAAGGACGCCCCGGCCCCACACGACACAAGAGTGGGCGGAACGCGCAGCACTCAGGCTGCGAGCAACTGATAATTATTGTTGTCAGTTAATTTTTTGGAGGAGTTTAGAGCAGGTCCCCCACTGCTACCCGCTGCCCAGGCCTCGCTCCCCCCGTCGAAACCTTTACGCCCCCATAAAACACACCTTGCGGTGTGGGTAAGCTTTGAAGTTTCCGGGCAGGAATGCTGCCTGAAATCAATAGTAAACGCCGTTGGATTTAACGGCCCGGTCGATGGAGCGCTTGGCATCACGCTTGGCGGCATCTGCACGTTTGTCGTAGAGCTTTTTGCCCTTGCACAGGCCCAGCTCCATTTTGACGCGGCCATGCTTGAAGTAGAGCGAAAGCGGCACAAGAGTGTAGCCCTGCAGCTTGCACTGCTGGTGCAACCGTCGGATCTCATTCTTGTGGGCCAGCAGCCGCCGCACCCGCATGGGGTCCTGATTGAAGATGTTGCCGTGGTCGTAGGGGGTGATGTGCATTCCCTTGACCAGCAGCTCACCGTCCTCAATATCGACCCAGCTGTCTTTCAGGTTTACGCCGCCGGCACGCAGGCTCTTGACCTCAGTGCCTTTCAGCTCAACGCCGGTCTCCAGCGCTTCCAGAACGAAATACTCGTGGCGCGCTTCCCGGTTTGTGGCAATCGTCTTGGTTGCCGGACGCTCTTTGGTCGGTGCCATTCCGCGCGCCTCCTTTCTCTCGCTTTGGTATCGTTACGTTAGTATATCATATTTTTGTGGATTTTCAAGGTCACTTTTTGAAGAAACTGTAAATCTTTCCCGCAAAAAGCGCCTTACAGCTTTTTATAGCCCACCGGTTCGTCCGCTGTACACCGCCGCTCCATCAGGTAGGTGTCCAGCCAGCGGCCGTGGCAGTCCCGGGCAATGCGCTCCCGGCGGCCCACCACGCGGAAGCCGCATTTCAGGTGCAGGCCCCGGGAGGGGGCGTTGTCCTGCAGCACCGTGGACTGCAGCGTCCAGTACCCGGCCTGTTCGGCCTCGCGGCAGAGCGCCGTGAGCAGGTGATAGCCCAGCCCCTTGCCCCGGAATTTCTCCCCGACATAGATGCTCACCTCGGCCACGCCGCGGTAACACCAGCGGGGGTCTACCCGATGCAGGGCTGCCCAGCCGGCTACGACCCCTTCGTCCAGCACCACCAGGCGGCATTCCCGGGTATGGGATGCGTCCCAGGCGGTGTAGGGCGGGCAGTTGGTCTGGAAGGTGGCGTGCTCGGTGGCAATGCCCTCCAGATATATTTTGGACACGGCAGTCCAATCCTCCGGCATCATGGGCCGGACTGTGATCTCACTCATATTCCTATCCTGACCGGAGCCGCAATGCTCCGGTTTCCCCTCATTGCGTGTGCAATATTTCTTTTCAGTATAGCAGAATCTGCCGCAAATCACAATGGAAACCTGTTCACCTCAGGCCGGGCAGAGTGTCCGGAATCTGAATACCCGGCCCCTCGGAAGCGTGGAGATCACAACGCATGGATTTTGCGGACAGATTTGTTTTGACAATACCGGCGGGTGTGATACAATAGAACAAAAAACAACCGGTGTCGCCTGTGCAGTCTCATATTATAGTCCTCTGTACGGGAAAATGCAATCAGGGCGGTGCCGGGGGAAAGGAACGGAACATGAAACAGGCAAAACGAATCGTCGCGATGGTGTTGTGTCTGCTGGCACTGCTGGCCCTGCCCGCCGGTGCTGTAATGGAAAAGGGAGAGCCCAACATCACGGCCCAGACCACCATGAAGGAAGTGCGCAACAACCCGGGCATCAAGAACTCCGGCTTCTACACCTACTCGCAGGATAAGGACTGCCCGCCGGGTCAGGCCCTGTGGGAGATGACCACTGTGGAGGGCTACACCAACGAGTATGTGGCCGAAGGCTGTGCCAAGGGGCTGAATCTGGTCATTGAGAACTACAACAATGGCGTTCAGGTCACTCACTCGTTCTACACGGATGCGGAAAAGGCGGCGGACCGCACCAAAAACAACACCGGCCTGTTCTATTTCCCGGCCAAGGCTAAAAATGCCAAGTTTGCGCTGATCCTGGCTGGCAGCGGTGCCAATGAGAGCGCCGAGCTGGAGGAGGGGGCCTGTACGGCCTGGCAGCTGCATGAGCTGGGCTATGCCGCCTTTATTCTGCGGTATCGCGTCTGGACGGATGCTTCCGATGACGCTCCGCTGGAGGACATTGGCCGGGCCATGCAGTACATTGAGGAACATGCTGCCGAGTTTGGCATCCAGCCGGAGCAGTACGCCATCGTGGGATATTCCATGGGCGGCCACCTGACGGGCCTGTTCGGCACGGAATCGGTGGGGTATCAGCATTACAATGTGCCCAAGCCCGCCGCCCTGCTGCTGGGCTACCCCATCAACGATATGACCTACATCAAGCCCATCTACCATGTCATTCAGGATATCGGCGCGTACGGCCCCAAATACTATACCCGGAATCTTTCGGATGAGATCACGCCGGACTACCCCGCCACCTACCACTGGCACGGTGTGAACGACACGCTGCTGAAAGAGCTGGTCTACTGGCGGCAGGGACCGCAGCTGGAAGCTGCCCTGCAGGCCAATCATGTCAAGCATGTTTACCGGGTGTTCAACAATGCACCTCACGTCTGCGGTATCGGCACAGGAACAGATGCCGAGAACTGGCTGGTGGAAGCCACTGCTTTCTGGGAAGAGCAGTGCGCCTGAGAGAAAGGATGAAACAGGATGAAAGATCTGAACGAAGCATTTGTGCATCTGAACGTCGGTCTGCCCGATGATGTAGAGCGGCTGAAGGCCGCGGGCTATTACAAAGAAGCCGTGGCACGGATCGATGAATATCTGGCTGAGGACTGGACGGAGACCCAGAACAGCCCCCGCAGTCAGGGGTTGGAAATGCCGGAGTACGAGCAGCCCGCCAACCCTGTGCCCCACGGCGTGGACGCGCTGCGGGATGCCCTGCTGGTGCAGAAGGAGATCATGTGCCGTCTGCCGCAGGAATACTGCTGGAACGAGGCACAGGCCGTGGCCCGGATGCAGGGCCTTGTGCGGGATTTCACGGTGGAGGAGTTCCGCCAGCTGGTGCATGAGGGCCGGGTGGACTGGCGGTTCGTGGAAGGGGAGAAGCACTACCTTGACCGCTTTGCCGAGACGCTGATCGCCACCCACGCTGACCTTGCCGCCCGTCAGCTCGACCCGCCCGCCCCGGCTACGCTGGCCCGGGAGCGCCGCCGCCGCATCCATGACCAGATGGAGCGGGAAGGGCAGGCCAGTGCCCGCATCACGCTGAAGACCAGCGTGGGAATGTCGGATGAGGCCTTTGCCGCCGCTCTGGCCAAGGCAAAGGCAGAGGGCCGGGAGAGCGTGCACGTCCGCGCCTGGCTGCCCATCCCGGCGGAATGCCTGGCCCAGAGCGAGATCGAGCTGCAGAGCTTTACCGAGCAGCCGGGCCGCATCGCCGGTGCAAACGCCCCCCAGCGCACGGTCTGCTGGGAGGCTGACCTGACCGAAAACCGCCGCTTCGGGGTGCAGTACCGTTACAAGACAACGGCAGTCTATGCTGACCCGCTGGACTTTGTGCCTGCACCGGAACAGCCGACCTTTGATACCGAGGAGCAGGCCCCGCATATCGTGTTCACACCCTATCTGCGGGCGCTGGCCGCACAGCTGACCGAAGGGATCACCGACCCGGCGGAAAAGGCAAAGCGCATCTATGATTACGTTACCCTGAATGTGCGGTATCACTATCAGCCCGCCTACTTTGTGCAGGAATGCCTGCCCGACCGCTGCGCGCGGAACCGGCGCGGTGACTGCGGCATTATGGCCCTGACCTTCATCACCCTCTGCCGTCTGGTGGGCATTCCGGCCCGTTGGCAGAGCGGCCTGTCGGTGTCGCCCACCGGCGTGGGCTGCCACGACTGGGCCATGTTCTACATTGCCCCCAAGGGCTGGATGTATGCCGACTGCTCGTTTGGTGCCTCCATGGCACGGCAGGGCGAGGAAGAGCTGCGCCGCCACTACTTCGGCAATCTGGACACCGGGCGCATGGTGGCAAACCGCGCCTTTGAGGCACCCTTTGACCCGCCGATGTACGGGTTCCGCTCCGACCCCTATGATAACCAGTCGGGCGAGTGCGAGGTGGACGGCGTGGGCCTTTATGGCGATGCGCTGGATACCCGGAAAGAATTGGTCGATTTCGAGGACTTATAATCAATGGAATTTTTAGCTGGATTATACACCCTGCTGCTGGTCACCATCTGCCTGCTGCTGGCAGCGGTGCTCTGGAAACTGAACAAGCCCCGGAACGGGGGAGACTACGAGGAGCTCAAGCGCTGGATGCAGCAGCAGCTCGATGCACAGGCAAAAGACTTTGCGGCTAGACAGGCGGCAATGGCAGAGCAGAATTACACCGCCATCCGCAGCGTCAGTGAGACGCTGCAGACCTCAGTGCAGAGCATGAGCACCACGCTGGCACAGGGCCAGAGCGGCCAGCAGCAGATCCTGACCCAGCGGCTCCAGAGTCTGGAGGCCGCCAACACCCAGAAGCTGGAAGAGCTGCGCAAGACCCTTGCGGAAAACATGACCGCCCTGCAGGCCGAGAACGCCAAAAAACTGGATGAGATCCGCCACACTGTGGACGAGCAGCTGCAGGATGCCCTGCAGAAGCGGGTGACCGAGAGCTTCAAGGCTGTGAACGACCAGCTGGAACAGGTGTACAAGGGGCTGGGCGAGATGCAGAACCTTGCCGCCGATGTGGGCGGGCTGAAGCAGGTGCTCTCGGGCGTTAAGACCCGCGGCATTCTGGGTGAGATCCAGCTGGGGGCCATTCTGGAAGAGATCCTGGCCCCGGAGCAGTACGAGACCAATGTGGCCACTATTCCGGGCAGCACCCAGCGGGTGGAATATGCCATCAAGATGCCGGGTGCGGACGGCGGCACGGTCTGGCTGCCCATCGACTCCAAATTCCCCGGCGACACCTACGCGCACTTGCAGGATGCCCAGGCCTCCGGCGATGCGCAGGCGGTGGAGAATGCCCGCCATGCGCTGGAGCTGGTGCTGCGGAGCGAGGCAAAGGACATCCGGGAAAAGTATGTGGAGCCGCCCTACACCACGACCTTTGGCATCCTCTTCCTGCCTTTTGAGGGGCTGTACGCCGAGGTGGTGAACGCCGGTCTGCTGGAGGTGCTGCAGCGGGATTATCAGGTGAACATTGCAGGCCCCAGCACCATGGCGGCCCTGCTCAACAGCCTGCAGATGGGCTTCAAGACCCTTGCCATCCAGAAGCGCTCCGGCGAGGTCTGGCAGCTGCTGGGTGCCGTTAAGACGGAGTTCGACAAGTTCGGGCAGGGGCTCTCCAAGATGCAGCAGCGCCTGCGCCAGACCGATGAAGAGCTGGACAACCTCATTGGTGTCCGCAGCCGGGCCATCAGCCGCAAGCTCCGCAGTGTCCAGAGCCTGGATGATGCCAGCGCAGCAGCCCTGCTGGAGCTGGACAACGAGCCCGGCCGGCCGGTGGCAGCAAGACTGCCGGAGGAGCTTGAATAATCTTTAACAATGTGCTATACTAGGAACCGTTATTAGTATTATACTGCCGCTTTTCCGGCACAGCAATATGAATAGAGAGGATGTCTGCTATGAGCGTGAAAAAGATCAGCGAAGCCATTCTGGGCGTGGGTGTGGACGATACCACCATTGACCTGTTCGAGAGCCAGTACCCGGTGC
>OAUV01000409.1_pt1 | contig 45298 bp, 32 predicted proteins | sample 1516841 | NCBI WGS metagenome assembly OAUV01 (sample SAMEA2580044, study PRJEB22360) | human gut metagenome | biome: human gut; feature: human-associated habitat; material: faeces | place: Denmark | collected 2008/2010 | reverse complement strand
CTTTGGCTAAATAAAATTACCGACTTTGGCTAAATAAAATTACCGACTTTGGCTATTTCTTGTATTCATTTGTCGGCAGACATATACCTCATTCTAAAAAGGTAGGACTTATGAAAAAAGAGATAGGGATTAAAACACGGTCAAAAAAAATCCGGAAATCTTCATCTTCATACACTTTTTCTCTCCTCGACATATTCCTGACAAGCCCGGCTCTGCTCTCGGCTTATTGAAAACATTTGTAAAGATAATCATTTTAGAGTTATTTAATGCGTGAACTATGTAATATTTCGTATGTTTGTATAGTGAGATGAATGAAACGATATGAACAGCCAATTGCTTTTTTACCGGATGGTTGCCGGTTGTACCCGACGTAGTTTATTCACCAGCCGGTTGCGGTTGGTCGGCTTCTGCCTGCTGTTTTCTTTTCTATTCGCACAAGCCCAGCAACAGCAGCCTTACGCCACCCGATCGTTTGTCGATCGCATCCGCACGATACAATGTTTCCCCGAGGGGAATCCGCTCGCTCCGCCAATGATCGCATTGGGCGGTCCGGAACGTCTGACTATTGCGTTCGACGAGCTGTTGCCCGATGCATCGTATTTCAACTACAAGTTGATACACTGCAATGCCGATTGGCGTCAGTCCGCCCTGTCGGAACTGGAATATCTCGACGGATTCAATGTCAATCCGATCGACACCTACGAATTTTCCCAAAGTACTTTTACCAATTATGTCCATTACTCGCTCTCCATACCCAACGAGAATGTACGTCCGTTGGTATCGGGCAACTATGTGTTGCAGGTATTTCCCGAAAACGAACCCGACCGGATATTGATGCAGGTCTGTTTCTCGATATACGAATCATTGGTTTCGATGGGCATGGAGGTCTCCTCGCGTACCGACATCGACTACAACGCCTCGCATCAGCAAGTAGGCGTAACGGTGAATGCACCCAACTATACGATCAACAACCCGTATCAGGAACTGAAACTGATCGTCACACAAAACGGACGCCGCGACAACCAAACTACGGTCGTTCAACCGCTATCGGCACAAGGCAACTCCATCCAGTACCAGCATCTGCGCAGTCTGATTTTCGAGGCGGGAAACGAATACCGGCGATTTGAAGATACGAACATCCGGTATGCCGGCATGGGCGTACAGAATATCCAGTTCTTCGATCCGTACTACAATGTGACCCTGTTTACCGGTCTGCCCCGCAAAAACAGCGGATATTCGTACGACCAGACCCAATACGGCGGATATATCATCCGAGAAAGCAATGCCGAAAACAGTGATATCGAAGCCGACTATTTCATCGTGCACTTCTCATTGGAAGATACGCCGTTCGCCGACGGTCGTGTGTTTATCAACGGCGACCTGACACTGAATCTTTTCAACGAAGACAACGAAATGTTTTACAACGCCCAAGAACGAAAATACGAAAAAGCTCTTTTGCTGAAACAGGGCGCATACAATTATCAATACCTCTATTTGCCGAACGGTCAGACACAAGCACGTACCGGAGCAATAGAAGGGAACTATTACCAGACGGTAAACGAATACCTCGCCCGGCTGTACCACCGTCCGCAGGGCGGCCGCTACGACCGTCTCATCGGCGTGGGCATGGTCTACTCCGGACGCTGACCCGGCGGCACATCGGCATCCGTTTGTCCGTCCGATAACCACAGGCAAATAACCGACAGATGAAAAAGATCATCAAATATCCGTTAATCGGCTTATCGGGTATCATCGTCGGCATACCGGTGATACTTCTTCTGATCTGTCTGATTCTCTACCTCCCTCCGGTGCAATCGTGGGGAAAGGAGCGGATCGGTGCGGCTGTGCGCTCCTCGGGAATCGAACTGTCGATCGAGACACTTGCTCTGAAATTCCCGTTCGACCTTTCGTTAAATCATTTTTCGGCAGTTGCGGCTGTCTCTGGCGACACGCTTGTCTACGGAGAAGAATTGCGCGTCCGCATTTCTTTGCCGGCTCTCCTCCGCGGAAAAGCGGAGGTAAAAGAGGTCAGGATACAAAAAGCCGGCTACGGGTTGCAATCTGCCGATTCGGGTCTCTCCCTGCAAGCCGATTTAAAACAGTTTTCCCTACACGGCGCCTCCTTGTCGTGGATAAAAAAAGAGATCGTACTCGACAGCGTTTCCCTGCACGATACCGATGTGTCGCTGATCTTACATACGAATGCCGCTAAAAAAGACACAGCCACCACTCCGTCTTCTATCCCGTGGGCTATTCGGGTAAAAAGATTGTGCCTGAACCGGACGCACTATCGGATGCGGATGTCTCCGACCATCGAAGATCTGGAAGTAAGGATAGACTCGATTGCCGCATCCATCGGAGAAGTCCGGCTCGACCGTTCGTCGGTGTCGGTGCAGGATGTCACGATACAAGGCGGAAAGGCATTCTATCTGGCAGGGAAAAGTACGGCACCCCAAGATACGACGGCGTCTGCCGACAGTACTGCCACCGGCTCTGCCCCGTGGCTTATCGACGTGGAACGGATACGGTGCTTCGGACTCGACGGGACGTATGCCATCGCCGGAAGCAAACCCTCCGCCGGTTTCGACCCCGAATACATATCGGTTCGGAATCTGTCGCTGGCAGTAGATTCATTCTCCAATTATGGCAGCACGATACGTCTGCCGCTCCGGCAACTCGCCTTGCAAGAGCGTTCGGGCATATCTATCGAAAAGGCACAAGGGCTTTGGCAAATGACCGACAGCACCCAATCGCTACAAAACTTCACCTTAGCGACCCCTTACTCCGTGATACAAGCCGATGCCGATTTCGACACCGACCTTTTTAAGAATCTCCCTCACGCCCGAATACAAGCCGACATACGCATCGAAGCCGCATTGTCCGACCTTGCACGAGGCTATCCGGGGGCAAAGGAATACACGAGCGGGCTACATCCCGGCAGCCGGGTGTCGAGCCATATCACCCTGTCGGGTACAGCGGAACAGATCCGGCTCGACCAACTGAAACTCCGATTGCCCGAACTGTTCGATTTTTCCGCGCACGGAAGTGCATCCCGTATCACATCCCCGCATCAACGACAAGCACATCTGGCATGGGAAGGATCGCTGCTCAACCCGGCATTATTACGGCAACTGCTATACGGCACACCCACCAGTCGCCGAGCGGACGACACGGTAGCCCTATATGGGGATATACGCCTGCGCCGGGATTCGCTGACTGCCGGCTTAACGTTCCGCGCAAACGGAGGAGATATGCAGATCGACGGAGGATACGACCTGACGGCACAGAACTACACCGCCCAAGTGAAAGCGGCCACATTCCCGATCGCCGAAATTCTACCCGGCGACGAGTTCGGCATGCTCTCCGCCGACCTCCGGTGCAATGGAAGCCGGTTCGATCTGTATACCCCGCAAACCTCTGCGAACATCGATCTGAACGTTTCCCGATTCGATTTCAGGAATGTCCCCTACCGCATCGCCCTGCAAGGGAATTATACCCGACAACAGCTCAATGCCCGCATCGCATCGGAAATGGAAGCATTGAATTGCCGAATGGGAATCACCGCAACCATTGCAAAAGAGAGATATTCGGGACAAATCGACAGCCATATCGCACACGCCGATCTCCATGCGCTCCGGCTGCTATCCGATTCTCTGACCATGTCGGGAGAAGTATCATTGAATGCGGATTTCGGAACGGATGAGATCCGTTTCCGGACAAACGACGAGATTCGCAACCTGACCGTAAATTACAACGGGACATTCCTGCAATCGAAACAAATCGCGATAAACGCAACCGGCGACCGGGACAGTACCCGGCTTTCGTACAGAGACGGCGATTTCAGCCTCCTCGTCAGGAGTGCCGACTCGCCCGATACGCTTCTGCACACCGTTCCGGCAATCGCGCCCGCCATAACCGAAATGGTGGAACGCGGCAGAGCGGATGTAAAACGGCTGAACGAATTATTGCCCGATTTTTCAGGGAAAATAACCGGCAAAAAACAAAACATCGTCTATCAGTTCCTTTCAAGTCGAGGTGTAAAACTTCCCGACATCCAATGGAGCATCGGGAAAGACTCGGTATTTCACACCGATGCCCGGCTTTTGCGCATGGAAACCGGAGGTGTGATGTTCGACACGATCACGGCACAAGCCCGCATCGCCGGCGACAGGCTCTACTACGGGTTGCAAGTAGGCAACCGTCCGGGCAATCTGGATGCGTTGGCGTCGGTACGGTTCGACGGATATGTGTCGGGGAGCGATACCCGTCTGTTCTGCCGGCAACACGACGGGCAGGGGCGCGAAGGATTCCGGTTCGGCAGTCAAGTGGGGCTGAAAGATTCCACGGTCACCGTCTCCCTGTTTCCCGAACGTCCGATTATCGGATACGAAAGCTGGCAACTGAATCCCGACAACAGTGTAAGCTACCGCATCCCCACCCGCCTGTTCGAAGCCGATGTCCGTTTGGTAAACGGAGACAAGTTTCTGAAAATATCCACCGGATCGGAGACTGCCCGAGGAGAGACATTACTGCTGAACCTTTCGGGAATGGAGCTTGCCGCATGGACGGAACTATCGCCGTTCCTTCCCCCGATCAGCGGCATATTGGGCGGGAATATCCGTTTTTCTCTGGCAAACGGCTCTCCCGACCTTTCAGGCAGCCTGTCGATAGATACTCTCGCTTACAACCGGAAACGGATCGGCGACATCGCCATACGCGGCAATTACCATACCGACGAACACAGCCGGCAACACCTCAATGCCCGGTTGGCAATCGACACGGTGCCGGTCGTAGCGGCAAACGGGACGATCGACTCTTTGTCTGGTTTCGACATACATACTTCGATCACCGCACTGCCCCTATCGGCAGCCAATGCATTCATGCCCGCCCAAACAGCGACATTCTCGGGTAGGCTGAACGGGGATATATCGGTAGGCGGAACCTCTGCACAACCGTTGCTGAACGGCAATCTGCAATGGGACAACGCCTCCGCATCGGTGACAATGACCGGTACCACAATCACCCTCTCCGGCGAACCGATTCCGATAGAGAACAATACGGTGCACTTCCGCAATTTTGCCATACTCGGTGCGAACCGGAAACCGCTCTCGCTCAACGGCACGGTTACCCTCGACGATTTCGCCGATCCATATATCAGCCTCACCGCATCGGCATCCGAATTCCAGCCGATACGGGTGGAACGGAAAGCCCGGTCGGCTATATTCGGTACAGCGCTCGTCGATCTGAATGCCTCTCTCAACGGCAGGGTGAGCCTGTTGAAAATACGAGGCAATCTGTCGCTGCTCGAAGGAACGAACGTAACTTATGTATTGCAGGATTCCCCGTTGGAAGTAAAACAACAGCCTAACAATTTAGTGACATTCGTGTCGTTCGCCGATACGACGGCTATCGACGAGAGTGAAATACTGCCTCCATCCGATTTATCGGGAATGGATATTCAGGTCGGAATAGAAATCGCCCCGTCTGTGAAAATGGGTATCAACCTGTCGAACGACGGATCGAACCGGATCGACCTGCAAGGCGGCGGAAGTCTGACCTATACGCTCAACCCGTTGGGCGACAGCCGATTCTCAGGGAAATACACTCTTACCGGCGGATTCGTGCGGTATAATCCGCCGATTATTTCCGAAAAGTTATTCCAGATATCGTCCGGCAGTTCGGTAACATGGAACGGCAATATCGCCGACCCGATATTGGACATCACCGCCGTAGAGGAGCTACGAGCCAATGTGACGGAAAGCGACGGAACGAACCGCCCGGTGAATTTCGACCTAAGCATCATCATCCGCAACCGGTTGGAAAATCTCGACATATCGTTCGACGTGACTACACACGACGACCTGACCATTCAAAACCAACTGGCAGCCCTCAGCCCGGAGCAACGTTCTTCGCAAGCCATGAACCTATTGATATACAACACCTATACCGGTCCGGGGACTACCGCCAAAGCTTCGGTCGTAGGCAATCCGTTGAACGCTTTTATCCAGAAAGAGCTGAACCAATGGGCGCAAAACAACCTGAAAGGGATCGACCTTTCGTTCGGAATCCGTTCATACGGCGACGAGATATTCTCCCAACATACCGATTACACCTACCGGGTATCGAAAAGCTTTTACAACGACCGGATCCAGATCATCATCGGAGGAAGTTACAGCACCGGCGACAACAGCGAGGTGAATCTGAAAGAGAACCTGATTGACGACGTCACGCTGCAATACCGCCTGACCAAACGCGAGAACATGTATCTCCGTGTGTTCCGCCGGTCGGGATACGAAAGCATTCTGGAAGGAGAAGTGATACAGACCGGCGTGGGATTCATGATCCGCAAGCAATTGCCCGACGGCATCGAAGAATTCAAGTTACGCAAAATGTTACGGAGGAAAGAAGAAGAGTGATGCGAAAGTTTGTCATATGGATAATCGGAGGGTGTGGAGCACTCCTGCTCGCAGGATGTTCCACCACGAAACATCTGCCCGAAGGGGAGGTGCTGTACACCGGTGTAAAAAAAATGACGATTGTCGGCGACTCGGGTGTAAAAATCGCACCGGAGGTGAAAAGCGAAATAACTTCCCTGCTGTCGGTCGCTCCGAACAATTCACTGATTTCGCCCTACGTCCGCTATCCGTTCCCGCTGGGACTTTGGGTATGGAACTATATGCAACCGAAAAAAGAGAAAGGATTCAAACGTTGGCTTTACAACCGGTTGGTCTCCGAACCGGTTCTGATATCGGGCGTACAGCCCGACCTGCGCACGAAAGTTGCCGGCGATATATTGGCAAACAACGGTTATTTCCACTCTACTGCCGACTATGAACTGATTTACAGCAAACGCAATCCGCGCAAAGCCCGCATCACTTACCGGATCTCGGCTGCCGCCCCATCGCTGCTGAACACCATCGCTTACCCCAACGATGTTTCTCCGCTGACACACTTTATCGACAGCTTGTACGCCACCTCCCTGCTGCACCGGGGCAATCGCTATGCTCTGTCACAACTATCGGCTGAACGTGAACGGATTACCGACAATCTGAGAAACAACGGATATTATTATTTCCGTCCGGAATATCTCGAATATCTCGCCGACACGACACAAACACCCGGCTGGGTAGACCTGCGTCTGGTATTGCGGAAGGACATTCCTCAACAGGCACTACAACCCTACCGCACCGGAAACATATCCATAACACTGAACCGGGCACAGGGAAACGGGATTCCCGATACGGTAGCCCAACCGCGATATACGCTCTATCTGCACCGCCCCGTCCATATCAGACGAAGCACATTGCAACGGGCAATCGAGCTGACACCCGGCGAATGGTATTCGGTGGAGAAACAACAACAGACACAAACCAATCTCGACCGGTTAGGAATATTCCGGTCGGTATCGTTGCAGGTGACACCAGCCGACTCCCTCATCGGGCGCGACAGTCTGAACGTCGCGATAGAGGCGACTTTCGCCAAACCGATCGAACTCTATTTCGAAGCGAACGTCACCTCCAAATCGAACAGCTACATCGGTCCGGGGGTGATTCTGGGTATCAACCACCGGAATATCTTCGGAGGCGGAGAGCAACTCTCGACCCGGCTCAACGGATCGTACGAATGGCAAACCGGAGGAGGCAGCCGAAAAGGGAAAGCGTCGTTGTTCAACTCTTACGAATTCGGGCTTACCATGACGCTGACAATCCCCCGGATCTTTCCCGGCTGGCTGCCTCAGCGCAAGTTCACACGACGCTACGCAGCCTCGACACAATTCGAATTGGGCGCACGCCTACTGAACCGTCCGCACTACTTCCGTATGCTCTCGCTTCATGGCAGCTATACTTATAATTTCCAAACCTCCGCCAACAGCACGCATACGCTTGTCCCGGTAAAACTGAGCTACAACAAACTGCTCCATACCACCGAGGCATTCGACCAGACCATGCAGGAAAATCCGGCAATCGCATTGAGTTTCAACAACCAGTTCATCCCCACCTCTTCCTATATATTTACGTACGACACATCGCCGAAGCAGGAACGCACCAACCGGCTGATTACCCAACTGACCGCCGTGTCGTCGGGCAATATATTGTGGGGCATCATGTCGCTGGCAGGAGAGAAAGGAGAAAAGAAAATATTCGGGACTCCTTTTTCGCAATTCGTAAAAGGCATTGCGGAATTTCGTTATTATTACCGTCCGTGGGAAAAGAACTGGATTGTAACCCGGCTGTTGATAGGCGCAGGCTTACCCTACGAAAACTCGACGGAGATGCCCTACACCGAACAATTCTACATCGGCGGTGCAAACAGCATCCGGGCATTTACGATCCGATCGTTAGGGCCGGGCAGCTATACCCCGCCCAAAAACGATGCGAACGGATATTTCGACCAGACCGGTACTTTTAAATTCGAGGCGAACATAGAATATCGCTTCCCGATTGTCGGCAATCTGAATGGGGCAGTGTTCGTCGATACGGGGAATATCTGGTTATTAAAAAAGGATGAGAAACGTCCCGGCGGGACATTACAAGGTAAAACGTTCTTCCGCGATCTGGCTTTGGGCACAGGCTTCGGGCTGAGGTACGACATCAGTTTCCTCGTCTTGCGGGGCGATCTGGGCATCGGTATTCATGCCCCCTACGATACTGGGAAACACGGTTATTACAACATGAATTCGTTCTGGAAAAGTCTGGCATTCCACCTCGCGATCGGCTATCCGTTCTGACCGGAGCTTCCCGAACAACAAGCTATCCGCATCCGATGCCGCCCAGAGTGCTCCCCCGATTCGACCTTACGGTAATATCCAAAGGGACAGAATCAAACAGGTGCTTCCACGATTATTCTCCTTATCAAAAACGAAAGGCAACCCGGCTTCTCCACATTTAATTAAACAACTCAGTCGATGAGCCACCATGTCCAATCCATTGCGCGGCTTGGAATTCGGGCTAAGTCGCTTGCGTCAGCACCTCCCTGCCCCCTCATTCTCAACGCCTCGCTTCTTAAACATTCTAACGTACCGAAAAGGGGTTGCATCGAAAATTTCATTTCGATACAACCCCTGTATTTTAAACTTCCTGTTTTCAATAAACTGCAAACCGAGTGCATCCTCCATTCAAGTTTCACTTGATGGCTTCTGCGCTCGGCTTGCAGTTTATTTTACGTTATCGTGCTACTTATTTAGCGATAACCAAGTATTTGCTTACACTCCAAAAAGCAACCGGATCGTTGATAACGAGAGTAATCATCTTGTCATCACCTTTTACCAATTGGTAAGAACCTGCGGGGTGGCTGGTCAGAACCTTAGCTCTCTTCGATGCGAGGGGCAGTTCTTTGAAGTTACGGATATCCACTTTCGTGAAACCTGCTTTGTCAGCTTCGTCGCTGTTCAATACTTTACCTTTAACGAGAACTTTGTCAGCTTTCAGTTCTTTTCTCTTGGCAACCATATAGTAACCCGTGTTCAGAGCTGCATCCTGCGAGCTGAGCAAGTCGCGTTGTTCGCCGTTTTCTTTGTTCAGGTTAGCAACAGCTGCGTCCAATTCTGCAATACGAACGTCGCGTTGAGCCAAAGCTTCTTGCAAAGAAACGATCAAAGCTGTTTTTTCTTCGATTTCCTGTTGCAGACGTTCGATAGTTTTTTGCAATTCAGCAGATTTTCTGTTGCTGTTTCTCAATTGTCTTTGCAGCGTATCCAAACGTTTTTTGTTGTTTTGCAAAGTCTCATTAACGAGCGCCATGTCGTTTTTGATTTGTTCGCGGGTAGAAAGCGTAACTTCACCTTCGCCGGATTTTTGAGAAGCGAGGAAGTTTTCTGCGTTTCTGATCTGACGGAAACCGTCTTCAACGTCGTTCAGGATTTGCATAACATCGTCGAAATCGGCTTGTGCTTGCGTATTTACACGTACAAGCGAATCGTTTTGTGCTTGCAATCTTTCGATAGTTGCCTTGCTACCGCAAGAACCCATCGTCATCGCCAAGGCGATGAAAGGAATGAAATACAATTTTTTCATCTTCTTCTTGTGTTTTTTAATTATTAAATTGTTTGTAATTATTTGGGTTATTCTATTTCTTCATTCTCTTCGCGATCCCGTTTCTTATCGGCGTATTTGTCACGCTTCTTTTCTTTCGGTTTTTCGCCGGTTCCTGCTACCACGATAACAATCTCTCCTCGGGGATTGTTTTGCTCGAAATGCTCGACCAACTCTGCCAGCGTGCCTCGTACCGTCTCTTCGTGGACTTTCGAGATTTCCCGGCTCACCGAGGCATCCCGATCTGCTCCGAAATGATCCCGAAACTGTTCCAGCGTTTTAAGCAAACGGAACGGCGATTCGTAAAAGATCATGGTACGTCGTTCCGATTTCAACTCGTCCAACCGCGAAGAACGTCCTTTTTTTTGCGGGAGAAAACCTTCGAAACAAAAAGTCTCGTTCGGCAATCCCGAAGCTACCAATGCCGGAACAAATGCCGTAGCCCCCGGCAAACACTCGACCGTAACACCGGCTCTCCGGCATTCACGGACCAGCAAGAACCCCGGATCGGAAATTGCCGGCGTACCGGCATCCGATATCAAAGCGATCGTTTCACCGGCTTTGATCCGCTCCACAACGCCCTCCACCGTCTGGTGTTCATTGAACTTGTGGTGCGACTGCATCTTGGCTTGTATATCGAAATGTTTCAGCAATATCCCGCTCGTGCGCGTATCTTCCGCCAATACGCAGTCTGCCTCGCGCAACACCCGGATAGCCCGCATCGTCATATCTTCGAGATTCCCTACCGGGGTGGGTACTACATACAATTTCGACATCTCCCTATTCCTTATTATATTATGATAAGAAATGATTCTCTACGATCGACATAAAATCTTTCACTTCCGGATTTTCACGATCCCATTTCAAATCATTGAATATATAATCTTCTGCTTCGTCGTAACTCTTCATGGCATCGAGCAATGCCAATGTTTCGTTCATCAAGACATCATTGTTCCGGAACAATTCACGACGGAAACGGAAGCGGTCGTTCAAACTGATCGCACGCCGCAACTCTTTGGCAATACGACGTTGCATCGCCTCTTCGAGCGTAATCTTCGCCGTTTCGGGCTGTGCATTTTCCGGCTCGTCGTTCTCGGGCTCAATGACAAAAGCGCACTCCGGCTCTTCTTCGCATTCTTCTTCCAAAAACACGTCATCCGTACTTTCGCTTTCAACCGCTTCTTCGGCAAATTCTTCGGACGATGCTACGGGTACATCAACAAGCAGGTCTTCTTCCGGTTCGTCGCCCAACTCGGACTCCGGCTGCACCTCGTCGAAAGAAACGGAGATCTCCTCCGCAAGCGTCTCCTCCGGCTGCACAGGTTCTTCATCTATCGCAACGGCTTCCGGTTCGCTTCCGGCAAACGGCTCCTCCGCTTCCGGTGCTTCGCACGCCTCATCGTCTTCGAAACGATCAGCCTCTTCATCACAAAACTCCGGGGCATCGCATGCCGCCGGGGCTTGTTCACAATCATCGTCCGGTAAAACCTCCGACAACGGCTCGTCTTCGACCGCAGGATGTTCTTCCTGATCTACCGGCAACGCCGTTTCGCGGGCATTCCAAAAATCGGCGGAACGCAACGATTCGATACGCAACGAAATAGTCTTTGATTTTTCCTTCGCCAACCGATACAACACGCCGGGAACATCAGCGCCTTGGGCGTCGATAACATTCAATAACTCGTGCAATTCACGAATATCTGCAAGAATGCGGCTTATATGTGCGTCTTTCGGCATGGTCATAATTATGTTTGACACAAAAATAGTGATAAAAATGAGAATACCACAGATAAATTCATTAAAATTAATGTTTCGGCAATAAACCGAGCAATAATTCTTCGATCGCCCTGCGTATTTCGTCTCTTTTCCCGATATAATTGTTCACAATCACCACGACAGCGTACCTTTTTTCAGCAGTCGAATAATATCCGGCAAACGTCTGGACATCGCTCATGCTCCCGCTCTTCAACCTGATTTTCCCCGCCAGCCGGGTCTTTCTCAGAAAGCGGCTCACCGTTCCCTCCTCGCCTGCCAACGGAATACTCCGGATAAAAGCGTCGCCCGTTTCGGGCTGCTGCGCCGCAAAAGCAAGTATCCGGGCTAACAGCATCGCCGATATCCGGTTGTTTCGCGCCAACCCGCAACCGTCGTACATAAACAATTCGTCGGCATCCAATCCTTCCGTCCGCCAATAATCATCGACCAACGCCGCACTCCGTTTGGCTGACGCCCGACAGGTATCGGACAACGAAAGATAACGGAACAACGCCTCCGCGTATAGATTATCGCTACGGAAGTTCAGACTTCGTATCATATTAGACAGCGTATCGGACGGATAGTTTAACAACGTAACGTCCGGCAACGGAAAACTTTCCCCGGCATCGGCAAGCAAACGGGAGGTCGTATATTGCCCGCAGCCGATTCCCAGACTATCCAACTTGCCGGCGATTTCATAAACCGCCAACAATTCGGGATCGGGCATCGAACACCTCAACGGATATGCCTTCCGGTTTGCCGGTAATTCGCCGTCGAGTTCGTACCGGGGTGAATACGGAGCCGAAAAAGCCATAACGGTATTTTTCTCTCCCGCCTGAATACGATTGAAAAAAGACAATCCGGGATACACCGGTTCTATCTTATCTATCCGGGCTGGACTTCCGGGTTGATCGGTATGAACCGACAGCCGTATGCAATTATCCTTATAATTAACCCCATAACATCCGGAGCCATAATCCCAACTCAAATCCTCCCACATCCAACAAGGCGAAACATGCCGATGGTCGAAACACGAACCGTCGGCAATAATCCGTCCTTCGATCCGCCGGATGCCGGCACGAACGATACATGCCGCCACACTATCGACAAACGCCGTCGGCGGATGGGATGAGAATTCGGATGCCAACGACGGATCGCCCGTTCCCGAAACAATCAAATCGCCATGCAGCACCCCGAGACTATCCACATTGCCATTATACCCTACACGTGTAGTCATCACATGGTCGGTTCCGAGCAGTTGAATAGCCGTAGCAGACGTAACCAACTTGATAATCGATGCCGGTATATACGCCCGATGCTCGTCATATCCGGCTATCGGTTTCATCTCGTCGATATCGAGTACGCTGATACCCACCGATGCCGTCCGTAACGAAGGCAATCCGACAAACTCTCGGATCGGATCACCCGCACCGAACGCGGCAACCGACGATAAAAAAGCAATGACACCGACAAATATTCTATTTTTCATGAAGTCCGAACATTACAATAAAAAGGAATTGCGGGAATCGGCTATACCCCCGATGCCCGGCAATCCGCCCAATCATTCTTTTCTTTACAAAGATAATGCAAATCGAGTGTAAAGACATCAAACTTGTTTGAATGAATTTACCGAGATGCAGCTTATCTTCTATAAAGATAATGCAAATCGAGAGCAGATAGCTCAAACTTGTTTGAAGATTTATGCCGAGATGCAGCTTATCTTCTATAAAGGCACAAAATATATTCGGAGAGACCGAAAAAACATGCACCAAGAAAATCCATTCGTTTATTTCGATAATCAAAAAGTATCTTTACCTTTGTAGAAGATAAACCGCTCCTTATAACAAACAGCAACAAACAACTGCACACCAGCAGAAAACACACAAACACACATACAATGGTCATTACCGAAAGCAACTACGAAACCAGCCGGAGGGGAAGCATCGAAGTGATTTGCGGCTCCATGTTTTCCGGCAAAACAGAAGAACTGATCCGTCGTCTGAAACGCGCAAAAATAGCACGGCAACGTGTCGAAATATTCAAACCAGCCATCGACGTACGTTATTCCGAAGAGAATATCGTATCGCACGACAGCACCTCGATACTCTCAACCCCGGTAGACGCCTCGCGCAGCATCCTGCTGATGGCTGCCGGAGTAGATGTTGTAGGCATCGACGAAGCCCAATTCTTCGATGAAGGCATCGTTGAAGTCTGTGCAGAACTGGCAAACCAAGGCACCCGTGTCATCGTCGCCGGGCTCGACATGGATTTCCGCCGTGTTCCTTTCGGACCCATGCCCGCACTCCTCGCAATCGCCGACGATGTGTCGAAAGTCCATGCCATCTGTGTGAAATGCGGGCACTTAGCCAATTACTCCTATCGTTTGGTCGATAACGACAAACGGGTATTATTGGGCGAAAAGAACGAATACCAACCGCTGTGCCGCCGCTGCTATCTGCAAGAAATGGAACACAAGCACAACGAGGCATCGAAAGCCGAATAATAAGTTCAAACATTACGGGAACTCCCGCTGTTATTACCTATCAAAAAGAGAACGCCATGCCAGAACGAAAACCCTATACATTCGACCGGGTAGTACGCCTCCTCTTGGGGGTTGCCGCCATCGTAGGTGTCTATTATCTGCTCGACTTGCTGAAAGGTGCCCTGTTACCGTTTTTAGTCGCATGGCTGATCGCATACCTACTGAACCCGTTAGTCGTCAGGAATCAGAAGTTCTTGAAAGTCAAAGGGCGGGTATTACCCATCATTCTGTCGTTCGTAGAGATCGCTATTTTCATTTCCCTATTGGTTATCTTGGTTTTACCGTCCGTAGTCAATGAAATAAAGACCATGCGCGAACTCCTCTACAACTATGTATATACCGGTGCCGGTGTCCCGTTCATGCCACAGGCAGTACACGAGTTCATCAGCAAACACGTTGATTTTACCGAGTTCGCCCGACTGCTCAGTCAGGAACAATGGAAAAGTCTGCTGGAAGGTACATTAAGCCAAGCATGGGGATTTATTTCGGGTTCGGTACAAGAAATTGTCGGGTTCATCAGTTGGTTTATCGTATTGCTCTATATCTTCTTCATCCTGCTCGATTACGACAAGATACTGACCGGATTCCAACAACTGATACCGCGACGTTACCGGCGCAGCGTCATGAAAGTAGTCGAAGATATAGAGTTCAGCATGAACCGTTACTTCCGCGGGCAAGCGCTTGTCGCCACCTGTGTAGGTATATTGTTCAGCATCGGGTTCCTCATTATCGGGCTACCGCTGGCAATCGTTCTCGGTTTGTTTATCGGGCTGCTGAACATGGTGCCCTACCTGCAAGTGGTCGGATTGGTACCTACCGTCATCCTCTGCCTGGTCAGCACATCCGAAAGCGGAGACAACTTTTGGGTCCTGTTCGGGCTATGTATGGTCGTATTCGCAGTGGTACAAATCATACAGGATGCCGTACTTACACCACGCATCATGGGAAAAGTGACCGGATTGAATCCGGCAATCATTCTGCTCTCGCTGTCGATCTGGGGCACGTTGTTAGGCGTCATAGGTATGATTATCGCCCTGCCCATGACCACATTGATACTGGCTTACTATCAGAAATACATTATCGAGCGGTACGACGAGACTCAGAGAAAGAAGCCGTTACCGACTGAAAATCAACCCGAATAATCCAATATCATTTCCCGAACAGGAAAGGCATAAGTAAAAAAGCTAAAAAAATATTTCCTAAAAAGTTGCAGAGCAAAAATAAAACACATATCTTTGCATCGCTTTTCTGAAAAGCAAAACAGGATGATTCGCTAGCTCAGCTGGTAGAGCACAACACTTTTAATGTTGGGGTCCTGGGTTCGAGCCCCAGGCGGATCACAAAAAAAGCAGCTATCTTTTGATAGCTGCTTTTTTCTTTTCCTACGGCTGCACTTCACACCGTCCGTAATCGGAACTGAATCCACAGGAAAATTAGGAGCATAGTAAAAAACCGTGTTTACGGAATAAAAAGGATCAAAAAGAAAAAGTATGGGCTGAAATAATGCGACGAATAAAGTCGTATTTGTATTCATCTTTGATTGCTCAAAAAAGATGGACACTGCCTACGCCTCTATTGAATAAAAAAGCCATAATTTATTCAATACAATGATTTAATTGAATAAATTAGCTATATTTGCAGTCTAAAAACAGACTGTGATGAAAACAACGATACTCAATCAGCGGGCGGAGCGCGACGAATTACTGTCACGTCCTTATCAGCAACGACATACCAAGTATGACGCTGACGAGCTTTTGCAGAACCCGCTTATAAAACTTATAACCGGTCCTCGTCGCGTAGGTAAATCCGTTTTTGCCCTGCTTATGTTGCAAGGCAAGAATTTTGCCTATCTCAATTTTGACGATAACCAGTTGCTTGAAAAATGGGATGAGGATCTGGCAATGTCAGTTCTTGATGATGTATATCCCGATTATAACTTCATGCTGCTTGATGAGATTCAGAATTTGCCGGATTGGGATTTGTGGGTAAGCAAACTCTATCGTCGGGGAAAGAATCTAATAATAACCGGCAGTAATGCCAAGATGTTGAGCAGTGAAATGGCGACAGTGCTGACAGGTCGTTATCTCCCAATTGAGATGTTACCTTTCAGCCTTGATGAAACTATGAGATGGAGAAATATCAATCCTGCCCGTGAGGAACAGGCGGCACAGGCAATAGTGTTGGCTGATGATTATATGCGAAACGGCGGATATCCTGAAACAATCCCGGCTCGCAGCATAACCAAGAGTTATCTTTCTACACTATTTGATTCAATCCTGCTGAAAGATGTCGCACAACGTCATAAAGTAAGGAATACGACCGACCTATACAACCTTGCCACATATCTGTTGTCAAACTTCTGCAACCCGATTTCCGCCAATGAACTTGCCAGAGAACTGGGATTGTCAAGTGTGGCAACAACAAAGAAATTCTGCGACTATCTCAACGAACCTTACCTGTTCTTCTATTTGCCACGCTTCAACAATAAGTTGAAACTAATGAACAAGGCTCCGAAAAAGGTATATGTCGTTGACAACGGTTTTGTGCAAAGCACAGCGTTTAACCTCAGTGAAAACCTCGGTCGCCTATTGGAAAACCAAGTATTTGTGGAACTGCTGCGTCGTGGCTATATCCCCGGACAAACGCTATTCTATTACCGCACCCGCAACGATAAAGAGGTAGATTTCGTCACCCGTAAAGGTGCAAAAGTAGAGCAACTAATACAGGTCTGCTACGACATGACCTCCGAAAAAACCCGCAAACGCGAACTCGATGCCCTTGTCGAAGCCGCCGAAGAACTCCACTGCGACAACCTCGTTGTCATAACTAATGACCAACAAGAAGAAACCAAATGGAAAAATTGTAGGGTCAAAACAGTTCAGATTGTTGATTATGAAGTGACCCCCAAAAGTTAGACAAAAAAACTTTTTTAAGGGAGGGGTTGCATCAAACATTCCATTTCGACACAACCTCTTCCGTGTCTTATTAATAGCCGATGGTGAAACGTTCCCGATGATGATTCGCCTGTTCCAGTTCGTCCACCATCGCCAGGGCATAATCACCCACCGAGATATGGCTCTTTCCGGTTTCATCGACAATAAGATCGTCTTTACCCAATCGGAATTTCCCGGTACGTTTCCCCGGTTCAAGCGACCCGGCAGGAGAGAAAAATACCCAGTCTATTTCTTTTTCATTACACAAGGTGTTTAAGTAGAACTCACCCAACGATTTTGCACCGCCCATAATTTCAGCCGGAATCGCCCCCGAATCCACGACCCGAATACCCGGGGCACAAAACAAAGTACCGGCACCGCCGACACACAGCAACCGTTTAACACCGGATTTTCTTACCGCCTCCAAGATAAGCGGATAGTTTTTCAATGTTTCTTCGTAGATATCGGGATTCGCCCAACCGGGATTATACGCACTGATAACCGCATCTTTTCCCTTACAAACAGCCGCCAACGTATTCACATCCGACACATCCGCTTTAACAACCGACAGATTCGCATTACGAATCGTCACCTTTTCAGGATTACGGACCACAGCCGTAACACAATAACCCCGATTCAACAGTTCTTCAAGAATTGCAGTTCCGACAAAACCGCTTGCTCCAATCAATACTACATTTTTCATAATCGTAAATATTTAACAATTAACATCATCAAAAACACGGCTTATATCTTTCTACCTATAAACACAACCGGAAACCGGTCTCTAAAAAAAAACGAATCGCACCGGAAAGATGTTCGCCACAAAATCTATTCTTTTTCTCACCCAAACATCATATATACCGGCTCCGTAGCATCAAATTCGACACTATCCATCCCGACATAAAACAACCGGCACAAAAAAAAGGAGAAGCGCCCGACAGAGCGCTTCTCCTTTTATAATATAATTATCGGCGATACTATTTCACAACCACTTTCGCAACTGCGGCTTGATTTCCTACAACGGCTTTCACTACATACACGCCTTTTTCCATATCGAGTGCAACCGCACCTTCTACATCGGCTACTTCGAGAACCACTTTCCCGCTTACAGCAAATACGGTCAGCTTATCCAGTTTAGAAAGAGCAACCACTTCATTTCCTGCAACAGAGAAGAGCTTCGGAGCTTTGCCATCCGATACTTTTTCTACGGCACCCTCACCATCGAGATCGATCAAGTAGCTTTCCGTAACAGCTTCTTCACCGACAGCACGCATACCGAAACCGACAATCTTACGTCCATCAGCAGAAATAACAAGCGGGCTATTGTTCATAGCATCGTACTCTTCAACGATTTTCAACCCGCTACATTCGGACAACAATTGCAAAGCATCCGATCCGGCAGCCCAGATATAACCGACACGTCCGATCATAAAAGCGTCGGTATATCCTACCAAAGTACCATCATCGGCAATACCTGCTGCTTCAAAACCGACATCAGGCAACGAAGCAATCTGAACTTCTTTCGTCTCTACATTATAACGGTATGCTTCTTTGAGAGAATCCCAACCTGCATCTCCTTTTGTACAAGAAATCCATTTACCGTTGGCACTAACCCCACCGGGAAGCATATCCCAAATTTCGTCTGCTTCAAGTTTTTCCCGTTCAATGAAATCTCCGACATATTCAGTTCCGTTCCAAATCCACAAAGCCGAAAGATTCTGCACTTGTGTTATATCACCCAAAATGACGTTGCCGTCGTTAGATACATACAATGCACGACCGTGATCATCCAAAAGACCGGCTAACACGTCCACTTCGGATGTCGGAATAGGAAGCATGATCAATTCACCATTTCTCCACGCACAGGGCTTATAATCCCAACCGCCGACATAACCTACCAATACAGATCCGTCGGGGGTAGTTCCCCAAACGCCGAAATCGTCCGGATTTTCCTGCCCCAGCATATCCCATTCGCCGTCAAGCTTTTTCACGCCGTCACCGACAACAGTACCGTCATTCATTACGGCATTTACCATAGCCGGTTCGCCGGCTTCATCCAACAGCTCAATCACTTCTCCGCTTTCCACATTCCAAAGGAATCCAGAACCGGCAATCCATTTGCCATTTTCCGACATACAGGTAGCCATATACGAACCGAAATCATCAGTTATAGTCTTCACCGATGCCGCATTCGATTTACCAAACAGCCCCAATACCAAAAGAGATAAGAATAAAATGTAATTCTTCTTCATAGTTTTTTTATTAAAAGTTAGTAATAGAAATATGCTAAGATTGTATTTTTATACAGTAAGTAAACAAAAATCGACAGTTCACTTAGCAAATATAATCATATTAAAAAGAATAGCAAACAAAATGTTATAATTTTTATAAAAAATTCGATTGCAGCAAATTTCTCAATCCATCTATGCATATCCATACAAGAAGGCTGGCTTTTATACAGGCGGGTGCCATCGTCGAATAAATTTATTAAACAAATCCGCAAAACTTCTCTAATAAACCCACGATATTTACTCTAAAAAAAGTATCTTTGCACAATTTTGATTGAGTGGAGTGGTATGAGTCTACGGTTTTTAAGTCTGGCAAGCGGCAGTAGCGGCAATTGTTATTTTCTCGGTACGGAAGAATACGGCATTCTAATCGATGCCGGAATAGCCAACCGCACGATACGCAAGGTACTGAACGACCACGGAATACCATTCGAACAGATCATTGCAATCTGCATCACCCACGACCACGCCGACCACATCAAATCTGCCGGATTCTTAGGCGAAAAATGCGGGATCCCCATTTACACAACAGCAAAGATCAAAGAGGGAATGAACCGCAACTACTGCATGGCTGACAAGATTTACAGCGCACACCGCGAAATCATCAAAGATATCCCCTTTTCCATTCGCGATTTCAAAATCACGGCATTCGAAGTCCCTCACGACGGAAGCGACAACGTGGGCTATTTGATCGAATACAATAACATACGGTTCGCATTCGCCACCGATCTGGGAGAAATAACCCCGACCGCCACGCACTATCTCGAACAAGCGGACTACCTGGTAATCGAATCCAACTACGACCACTCCATGTTGGTAGGAGGCTCCTACCCTTATCACTTGAAACAACGTATCCTCGCCCCCACCGGGCACATGGACAATGCCGATACCGCCAATTTCCTCGCCGCTCTGTACACCCGGGCAGGCTATTCGCCCGACAGCATCGACGAACTGAAACCTAAATACGTATTCCTATGCCACCTGAGCCGCGATAATAATCATCCGGAGCTTGCCTATAAGACCGTGGAACAACGGCTCTACGAAGAAGGAATCCGGGTTGGCAAAGACGTGCAGGTCGTCCCGCTCACGCGCAACCACCCCTCTCTATTCTATCATTTCGAATAATATATCCGGCAGACAAAAGTCCGGCAAGCCTGACGGGATTAAAAAATTTTCCGAAAAACCTTTGCAAGTTTGCCGAAAACCATTACTTTTGCACCCGTTATAAAAACGTATTGACTCCGTAGCTCAGTTGGTAGAGCAAATGACTCTTAATCATTGGGTCGAGAGTTCGAGCCTCTCCGGGGTCACAAGACAAAACATCAAAATGCAGAAAGCCTCTGAAATCCAGCCGATTTCGGAGGTTTTTTCGTTATCCCCAACCGGCGTTTCGATGCAAAATATTGATGTGACGGGCTGACCGAAAAGGGTACACTACTGACCGAGACGGGGATTGTACCCTCGCAAGGGTTCTGAACGCTATTGTTCAACGGGTTATGCTGATACCCAACCTCTCGAATCATAGTGTCGAACCATCTGTATAGGGTACATTTTTCATCGCACGGAAGGCGCGGATGCTACGCAACGGAGAGGTACCGATTATTCTGCGCATCACTATCGCAAGCCAACGTGCGGAGCTGAACATCAACCGAACCGTCAACCCGGATATGTGGGTTGCGGCAAAAGGCATATCCAGAGGCAAAAGCCGGGCTGACATCGAACTTAATCGCTACCTTGAAACTGTGCGGGCAAAGCTACTCGCAATCCATACACAGATGGTTGCAGAGGGTACGCTCATCAATCCCGATACTATGAAAAAAAACACTTTCTCGGTGTTGATGAACAGACAAAATACGGATGGTCCTTGAAACTTTCCGCGAGAACAACGAGAAATACCGCAAGCAGTGTTCAAATGAAATTTCATCTTGATGATACTAGCTTCGAAAAATCAAAAATCACCGCGACCATAGCCCATACCGGAGGCAATATAGCACAAGCCGCCCAAATAAAGAGCCCTATGGAGAAAGAGGAAAAAGTATGGACTGAAATAATGTACCACTTTTTAGGTGGTATATTACAGCGTTGGTGGTATGATTATTGCTCTTCTGTTTTATTTATACTACTTCTAAGGTGGTATATTTGCATATCGGTGGTATATTTCGTATCTTTGCGCTAAATAAGAGACATGGCACAACTCGACAAGCTTTATAGACAGTGGTTAGATCTTCAGCCTCTTTCGGCAGATGACGAAAAACGGTTGAAGCGGAAGTTTATGCTCGATTTCAATTATAACAGTAACCATATCGAGGGTAACACTCTTACTTACGGTCAGACAGAGGGACTTCTTCTTCTCGGGGAAGTAATAGGCTCTGCCAAGATGAAAGACCTTGAGGAGATGAAAGCACATAATATCTGCCTAAATATGGTCGAGCAGGAAGCTGATACAGATAAGCCCTTGACTGAAACATTTATTCGACAGGTTCATCAGGTGATGTTGCGCGAGGATTATAAGGTCTATCGCCAGCTGCCCGGTGGTGAAACCACAAGTTACACCGTTCATGCCGGACGCTACAAAACACGGCCTAATTCCGTTATTACCCCGACTGGAGAGCGGTTTGAATATGCCTCACCGGAAGAAACGCCGGCTTTGATGGCAGATTTAGTACAATGGTATAATAATGCCGTTGAGGAGGGTTCTCTTACCCCTATTCAGCTTGCTGCACTAGTCCATTATCGTTATATCCGTATCCACCCGTTTGAAGATGGCAATGGTCGTATAGCACGACTGATGGTTAATTTCATCTTGCGCCGTCACAACTGGCCAATGATGGTTATCCGCAGTAAGAACAAGAAAGCATATCTCAACGCGTTGGGGCTTGCCGATACCGCGGTCGGTCCAATACCGGCCGATGGTGCACACGCTTCTTTGAAGTCCATAGCTCCATTCGTGGAATACATGGAATCCGCCTTGACAGCCGACATTTCGTCAATGCTTGAATTTTTGTCAGGCGACAGAGAAACGACGTGGTGGTACAAGGGCGAAATTGTCCGTTTCTCTACACCCACTCCCGCTCGTATTCTCCGCGTCCTTCAATCGGATCCTAACGCTTCACTCTCGACAATCTCAACAACTCTCGGCATAAGCCGTTCCGCTATCCAAAAACAAGTTGACAAACTCGCTGAAAAAGGCTATATCTCTCGACCCGAAGGCAAGAAACGCGGTTGGATAGTTAATGCAAAGAATACTATAGTCTAATAAAATGTGTCATAATTATGTGGTCGTAATATCCGAAACAATAATCCTAACAACTTTCATATACTCTTCAATTATTGGTAATGCTTGTCTTTTTGTAGAAATCAAAAATATAGATGATTTTAACTTAAGATATACTCCATAACGCTGCTTGATAACGTCCTTATAATTTAAATTTAACAAAATATTATCATCAGTTTATACATGAAATGATCGGTTTGCGTGGGCTTCAATACTCAGAGACCGCAAAAAGACAACATAAAAAGAGAATCAGGATTTCAATTTTCTCAAATCGGTAATAAAAGGCATATACCGGACAATTACCCACGTAAGCAAATAACTGGAAAGGAACGATAAAATTGCCACCGACAACGTAACGATATAAAGATTATCTGCGACAACACGTCGGGCTATCGTACCAAACACAGCAGGCATTGCCCCCGAGAAAAAATAAAACACAATTGAATTTCTGCCTATAAACTCCAAACTTTTAGCCGGTCTCAGCATTTTGGAAAACGCCACCAATAAAGCCGTACCGCAAACAATCCCGACAAACCCGAGAAAATTGGAATGCCCGCCAAGCCCCAACAACTTCAAGCTATGCACATCCCATGTGCTATACATCAACCATACATAAACAACGGCGATAGCCGGCAGTGCATATTTTACAACCTTATCAATGTGAGTTTCATAACGATAATAAACTCCGCCAAGTGCCATAATGAACGTATAAACGAAGCCCGTACTATAATACCAAGGGAAAAAAGCGGCAGCATCGTTTGCTTCCCGGCTTGCACTCAGATACGATCCAACAGCAAACAACAAGGCTGTCGCCAAGACATAAAACCAAATAGACGATCTCTTAAACAATAATAAAAGCAACAGACACAATTGGGCTACTACCAGTGCAGACGTAAACCAATAACTGATACCGCCGAAAACATAAAAGAAATAGTCGCTTATCGCCATATCTCCTTTATGAAAAAAGACCTTAGGCAAATATATAAGTGTCGAGAAGAGTATGGTCGGAATCACCAGACGGAATAATACATTTTTTAACGCATTACCCCCCCCAAGATTTAATATTTGTTAAATCAAAAGCTAAATACTTCTTAAAAAACAAATACCCGCTTACAAAGAAAAAGGCATTAACATAAAAAGGCATCAAGGCATAGCCATAATCCGTATTCCCCAAGCCGTAATACTGTTGCGAATGCAGTAAATAAACAGCAAACATACAAATCGCTTTTACCGCATCGATCCAAAACAATTTAGTTGCAGACATTTTTTTCTTTTTTATTCGGTTAAATACCACAGCCGGGTTTATGAAACAACACCCTCAAATAAAAACGGACGAAAAAGTCATCAAGTAGAAAGTCAAACGGATTATACCGCGAGGTGTAGTATTTATTGAAAACCACGAGTTTAAAATAAACTTTCTACCCTTCTCCAAGTTTCGGCGAAAATCCATTAGAATATAGAAAAAAAAAGAAATGCGTACCAAAATTTGATACGCGTTACTTTTTCGCTTGCGGAGTAAGGGGGATTCGAACCCCCGATACGCTTTTGACGTATACACGCTTTCCAGGCGTGCCTCTTCAACCACTCGAGCATCACTCCAAAATGATTGTCTGTTTTCAAGAACGGATGCAAAGATAATATAAATCTTCGGTTTTCCCGACTATTTTGTCGATTTTACGCAAAACTTTTTTATCAACAAACTATACCATGCTATATACCAAATAGTTGCATGGCGTTATTAGTCGTACGAGCTACCACTTCGTCTGTTGTCAAATCCAAGATTGCCGCAATCCGCTTCGCTATTTCCGGCAAATACGACGGTTCGTTTCGCTTACCTCTATACGGAACCGGAGCCAGATAAGGAGCATCGGTTTCCAATAACAGACGATCGATACCGACTTCCCGCACCATATCTTCGAGGCGGGCATTTTTAAACGTGACAATGCCGTTGATCCCGAAATAGAAATCGGCTATCGAACGAGCTTCTCTCACCTGACCGGCAGTTCCGGTAAAACTATGAAACACGCCGCACAATGCGGCATCGGAAACCGAACGCAGCACTTCCGTTATTTCGTTGAATGCTTCGCGGCAATGAATGATTACCGGCAAGCGGCGAGCCATCGCCCATCGGGTCTGAACGGCAAAAGCATCCTGCTGTTCGCGCAGATAAGTCTTGTCCCAATACAAATCGATTCCGATCTCTCCCACCGCACAATAATCCCCCTCGGATAGCAACCGTTCCGTTTCGGCAAGAGCTTCGCGATATCCGGCATCGACCGATGTCGGATGCAATCCCATAGCTGCCCGACAATAATCGGGATACATCGCCATTGTCGCCAGCAAAGCCGGCACGGTGCTCAAATCCACATTCGGAAGTATCAACGACGACACACCGGCTTCTTTTGCACGACGCACCACCTCGTCCTGTTCTCCGGCAAAATCTTCTAAATAAATATGGGTATGGGTATCAATCATCGGTAGATTCGGCTTGTTTCTCATTGGAGTGATAATAGTAGATCACACCATAGCTGCGACAGGTGTCCAGCCGGACGTCGTTGGGCAAATCCCGAAAACGTTCCTCTACGATATTCCACAATTCGAGTATAAGCGCATCTATCTGTTCGCGCAAGGATGCGATCGGCGCCTGTGCCCGTTGTGTATTGAGTTTATGATATTGTTGCTCCTGATACGAATCCTTGAACACGTCGTACAACACCGATACTTTGGCTATCGACGGTGTATAGATAGGAACACCGCCTTTCGAGGTCCGCGCCCGTTCACCGTCGATCACTTTCTTTCCCCATTCCAATACGGCAGACTCGCTCGCCAGATCGGGCACCGTGTTTTCATCGGTGGCAAGGCCATACAGCGATTTATGTTCCCGCTTCACCTCTTGCCTGATCACCGCCATATTCAGCACCTGTATAAAATGCGACACGTAAAGCCGGGCATTTTTCAGATGTACCTGATGTTTCTTGTTCGCTTTCGCCTGTTCGTTGTATGTACTTTTAAACCGATCGACCGCCGTCTCGAATTTCGGCAACAGGGTCTCTATCTCATGGACCAACTTAAATGGGATCACCGGATTTTCCGAGAAAGGCATCTGGCTTTTTGAAAGGGCTTTTTTCAACGAGGATATCCGGGCTGCATCCGTATTGGGCAATCGACGATATGGCATGGTCTGTTCTCCTTATTCTATTCTCAACATTAATGATTTCGTCCCATTAACCGGGCAGATAATTCTTCCAACGGCTGGCGCAAACCGGCATCCACCGTCACTTCCGAAAGGCATTTCATCGCCTTGTCGAAATATGCCGCGATTTTTTCGGCACACAGCTCTTTGATTCCCAAACGATCGTACAATCCGGTAACCACAGCTATCTTTTCTTCGGCATCGGCATCCGGATTCCCGACCCACTGTCCCAATATCCGGGCATCATCGCCTTGCGCCAGACGCCGGGCACTGATCAGCATATATGTTTTCTTGTCGTTCAGTATATCGCCGCCGATATTCTTTCCGAATACAGCCGGATCGCCATACACATCGAGATAGTCGTCCTGCAACTGGAATGCCAGCCCGATATTTTCACCGAAACGGTACAGCCGGTCGGCATCCTCGTCGGATGCACCGCCGATTATCGCACCGATCTTCAATGCGCCACCCAGCAACACGGAAGTTTTCAATCGGATCATTTCGATATACTCCTCCTCCGAAACATCGTTACGGGATTCAAAATCCATATCGAGCTGCTGCCCTTCACAAATTTCCAATGCGGTTTTCAGGAACAGATCTATCACCCGACCGGTGCGTACCGGAGTGGCGGAGATATAGCGGAATGCCAGAATCTGCATCGCATCGCCCGAAAGTATCGCACTGTTTTCGTTCCACACCTTATGCACAGTCGGTTTTCCCCGGCGCATATCGGCTTTATCCATCACATCGTCATGGAGCAACGTAAAATTATGGAATATTTCCAACCCCAGCGCGGCATTCATTGCCGGACGATAATCGCCGCCGAACATCTCGGCAGCCATCAATGTCAATACCGGACGAATGCGTTTCCCGCCCAGCGAAAGTTCGTAACGGATCGGGGCATACAAATCGTCGGGGACAGCCGGATATTGTATCTCCGACAATTCCCTGTTCAGTACGTCTATATATTTTTGCAGTGTATCCATCATTATCAATTATAAGGTTTTCAAAGTTATATCTTTTCCCACACAACAACAATCTTTTTTTCTTTTTTTTACATTACAACGATTCGTAGTGCCCTTTTTGTCCTCATCGCCTGCCCGACAAACCCGCACCCGATCCACACCGGCACCTCGTGTGGAAAAGATTTTTCAAAGAAGCGCACGTCGGGTATAATTTATTTCCACTTTTTCCGTTATTAGTATTGATCGGAACTGTCCGGCAACCGGATGTACCGACCCACACATTTCGAAAAGAGGAAAGAACAGGAAGAAAATGAATTGTAGGAATCGTATCATATCCGCATTTTTAGCAGGGAGCTTCGTTGCCTCCGGCATCACAGCCGCCGCGCAAGGAGGGTCCACCTCATACGACTTTCTGAATATTCCTACTGCCGCACACACCTACGCTTTGGGCGGCACCAACCTGACCCTTATCGAAGAGGATATCAATCAGGTAAGCCAAAACCCCGCGCTCATGGGTCCGGAAATGGACATGCAGTTGGGGCTGAACTATATGCACTACATCGGGAACATCAATCTCGCCGGGGTCACATTCGGCATGGCTGCCACCGAACGTAGCGCATGGGCTGCCGGAATCCAATATTTCGGATACGGCAAAATGACCCAGACCGAAGCCGACGGAACGATCGTCGGTACATTTTCGCCGCAGGATGTCGTATTCAACGGGTTGTATTCGCACGAGATATTCCGGAATTTCCGGGGCGGCATCAACCTCAAATTGGTCTATTCGGCATACGAAAAATATTCGGCACTGGCAATGGCTGTCGATTTGGGCGTAAATTATTACAACCCGAACAACGACCTGTCGCTGTCGCTCGTATTCAAGAATCTCGGCGGACAGTTGAAACGGTTCAACGATATTCACAATCCCCTCCCGTGGGACATACAGATCGGATATAGCCAGTCGTTGGCTTTGGCTCCGATCCGTTTTTCGGTCACAGCCCGACACTTGAACCGTTGGAGCCTGCCCTATCCGGCAAGCGACAATCAATCGGGCGGTCAGAGCGTAGTCACAAAAAACAACTTTGCCGACAACCTTTTCCGCCACCTCATTTTCGGTGTAGAATATCTGCCTACCGACTACATGTACATCGGCTTGGGTTACAACTACAAGACCCGCACCGACATGAAGACGGATGCCCGAAACATCCTGTCGGGATTCAGCATCGGTGCAGGTATCCGGGTACGGATGTTCAGCGTCGGTGTAGCCGTCGCCCAGCAACATATCAAAGGCACTACGGTAATGGTAAACCTCACGACCAACCTCTACGAATTCAAACGGTAAACTACGCCTGACCTTCTTCCGGCACATGTAAAGCCCGAAGTGCCAGACCTCGTTCCAGAAATCACAGCTTCGGCTTCGCGTCGGAAAAACTGCAAATAAATTTGCGTTTGCGCTCGGCTTATGCGTATCTTTGCACAATATAGGAGGCGGCCCGGCTCAGTTCAAATAAATTTGACTCTGCCCTCGCCTTTCACTATATTTGTAGAAGATAAGCTACGCCTTAACATAGACCAAGTAAACTTATCTCTGTTTTCGGCTTGCATTATCTTTGTAAATAAGTTGCATCCCGACATAACAGGATTGCCCGATAACCGACAAGCAGCATGGATGTTGCGATCGGTCTTATCGTTTTATAGTAAAGAATCTTTTCTAACCCGAATATGGAACATACAACACCTAAAATAGTGATTGCCATCGACGGCTTTTCCTCATGCGGGAAAAGCACCATGGCAAAAGATTTAGCCCGTAAGATCGGTTATATCTACATCGACAGCGGCGCCATGTACCGCGCTGTCACTTTATTCTGTCTGAACCGCGGGCTGATCGACGGCGACACGGTCGATACCGAAGCCTTACGTCCGCTGATGACGGAGATACATATCGAGTTCCGGCTGAATCCGGCAACCGGAAAAGCCGACACCTACCTCAACGGAGAGAACGTCGAACAGGAAATCCGCTCGATGCGTGTTTCCGACAAAGTCAGCCCGGTCAGTGCCATTCCGTTCGTACGCACCGCCTTAGTCGCCCTGCAACAGGAAATGGGCAGACAGAAAGGTATCGTCATGGACGGTCGGGACATCGGCACCACGGTATTCCCCGACGCCGAGTTGAAAATATTCGTCACCGCCTCAGCCGCAACCCGTGCGCAACGGCGTGTAGACGAATTGCGTGCCAAAGGTGTACCCGTCGATTTCGACGAAGTCGTCGCCAACATCGTAAAACGCGACCACATCGACCAGACCCGTAAGGAAAGTCCGTTGCGGAAAGCCGACGATGCGATCGAACTCGACAACTCCACCCTTACGATCGAACAGCAAAACCAATGGTTGGAAGAGCGGTTTCACGAAGCTCTCCTCCGAAAAGCATAATATCATGACACCCCGCATCGAAATCGACGAAAATTCAGGATTCTGCTTCGGCGTGGTCACCGCTATCCGCAAAGCCGAAGAGGAGCTCGACAAAAGCGGGCGGCTCTACTGTCTGGGCGATATCGTACACAACAGCAACGAGGTGGAACGCCTGCAAAAGAAGGGACTGATCACAATCGACCACGACCAACTGCGGCATCTGCACAACGTAAAAGTATTGCTGCGTGCCCATGGCGAACCGCCGGAAACCTATCGGATCGCCCAAGAGAATAAAATCGAGATTATCGATGCCACCTGCCCTGTCGTATTGCAACTGCAACGAAAAATAAAACAGGCATACGACACCCGGAATCCCGACCGGACACAAATCGTGATCTACGGCAAACGCGGGCATGCCGAAGTAAACGGATTGGTGGGACAAACCGACAACCATGCCGTCGTGGTAGAAGGGTGCGACGATTTGGAAAAGGTAGATTTCGGCAAGCAGATATTGTTCTATTCGCAAACGACCAAATCGGTAGACGGATTCCGCAACATGGTCGAAAACATCCGGCAACGAAAAGGCAACGACGGGTTCGAATCGTTCGACACCATCTGCCGGCAGGTCGCCAACCGGATTCCGAACATCCGGGAATTCGCCCGGAAACACGACCTCATCCTATTCGTATGCGGGAAGAAAAGCTCCAACGGCAAAGTCCTCTTCGAAGAGTGCCTGCAAGTCAATCCGCATACCCGACTGGTATCGGACATTTCAGAAATCGACCCCGAATGGTTAGCCGGGAAAGAGAGTATCGGCATCTGCGGTGCCACCTCCACGCCCCGCTGGCTCATGACGGACGTGCAGGCTCATGTCAGAAGATTGCTCGGGGCAGACTAACCCCGACAACATACCGGTTTTTAACCGTCGCAACATTTCGATACAATATTTAAGTCGAAAATAGCCGAATCATTCACTATATTTCGTAACTTCGCGACACATTATAAAAAACTATCAAACACGCTATATTATGCCGAGTATCAAATGCATAGGTATCTTAACTTCCGGAGGTGACGCTCCCGGAATGAATGCGGCGATCCGCGCCGTCACCCGTACTGCGATTTACAACAACTTAGAGGTAAAAGCGATCTATCGCGGGTACAAAGGTCTGATCACCGGCGAAATCGAAACATTCAAGACTCAAAACGTCAGCAACATCATCAAGCAAGGCGGAACTATCCTGAAAACCGCCCGGTGCAAAGAATTCCAGACACCGGAAGGACGCCGCATGGCTTATGAGACATTGAAGAAAGAAAACATCGACGCGTTGGTCGTTATCGGCGGAGACGGAACGCTGACCGGTGCCCGGATTTTCGGATCGGAGTTCGACTACCCGATCGTCGGCTTGCCCGGAACAATCGACAACGACCTGTTCGGTACCGACCATACGATCGGTTACGACACCGCCCTCAATACCATCATGGATGCCGTCGATAAAATCCGCGACACCGCCACATCGCACGAACGACTTTTCTTCATCGAAGTCATGGGACGCGATGCCGGGTTCCTTGCCTTGAACGGAGCCATCGCCACCGGTTGCGAAGCGGCAATCATTCCGGAGATCTCTACCGAAGTAGACCAATTGGAAGATCTCATCAAAAACGGATTCCGTAAATCCAAGAACAGCAGCCTTGTTCTGGTAGCCGAAAGCCCCATCACCGGCGGTGCCATGCAATTGGCAGAACGCGTGAAAAACGAATATCCGCAATACGACGTACGTGTGACGATTCTGGGACACCTGCAACGCGGCGGATCGCCGACTGCCTGCGACCGGATACTCGCCAGCCGCATGGGTGCCGCCTCGATCGATGCCCTGCTCGAAGGACAACGCAACGTCATGATCGGTATCCGCAACGACCAGATCGAATACGTACCGTTCAACAAAGCGATCAAAAACGACAAACCGATCAATCGCGACCTGTTGAATACGCTGAGGATCCTCTCTATCTAAGATTCCCGCCGCCTTATAAAAATAACGGTGGTCATAATGTCCAACCTGCTGCGTTGCCATCGGAATCCGGACTAAGTCGTTTCGTCAGTAAACTCCTGTCGTCCTCATCCCCGGCACCTTGCATCTTAGACATTCTTACGCACCGAAAAGGGATTGTGTCGAAATTTTCATTTCGGCACAATCCCTTTTTTCATTCTCAAAAGGCGGAATCGACCGTCCGGCACATCGAATTTTCGCGGAAACCTGTATAAATACAGGATTTTTTTCTATGTTTGTACCTTAGATAAAATTGTATCAATCGCTATGGAAAATCAAGAGAACAGACAACTTGCCGACGAGGAACTGATCCAATCGAAGTTCAGAGAACTGTTGGACGGATACCTGCAATCGAACCATCGGAAGAAGGTCGAGATCATCGAACGCGCGTTCAAATTTGCGAACGAGGCGCACCGGGGCATCCGGCGTCGCTCCGGCGAACCCTATATCTTGCATCCCATAGCCGTAGCCCGCATCGTCAGTCAGGAGATCGGATTAGGATCGACTTCGATCTGCGCCGCGCTGCTGCACGACGTAGTAGAAGACACAGAATATACTGTCGAGGACATCGAAAACCATTTCGGAAAAAAAATCGCCCTCATCGTCGATGGGCTGACCAAAATATCGGGAGGAATCTTCGGTGACAAAGCCTCCGCACAAACCGAAAATTTCCGGAAGCTGCTGCTCACCATGTCGGAAGACATCCGGGTAATCCTCATCAAAATGGCAGACCGTCTGCACAATATGCGGACACTCGGTTCCATGCTGCCCAGCAAACAATACAAAATCGCCGGAGAAACTCTTTATATCTACGCGCCTTTGGCACACCGTTTGGGGCTGTTCGCCATCAAAACCGAACTCGAAGACCTCAGTTTCAAATATGAACATCCCGACGCCTATGCCGACATCCGGAAAAAAATCGAAGACTCCGAAGCCGAACGGCAAGCGATATTCAGCGATTTTGCCAAACCTATCCGGGAGAAACTCGACGAAATGGGGCTGAAATACAACATGCTCGCCCGCGTGAAGTCGATCTATTCGATCTGGAACAAGATGCAGACCAAACACATTCCGTTCGAAGAGGTGTACGACCTGTATGCCGTGCGTATCGTATTCGACTGTCCCGAAGGCACCAGCGAAAAAGAAGAGTGCTGGAAAATCTATTCGATCATCACCGATATATACAAGCTGCACCCCGAACGCACCCGCGACTGGGTAAGCCGCCCCAAAGCCAACGGCTACAAAGCTCTGCACCTCACGGTCATGGGTACCGACGGCAATTGGGTAGAAGTGCAGATACGTAGCGAGAAGATGGACGAAATCGCCGAACGCGGATTTGCCGCCCACTGGAAATATAAGATCGGTGATTCCGAAGAAGAAACGGAACTGGACATCTGGCTCAAAACGATCAAAGACGTTCTGGAACATCCCGAACCGAATGCCATAGACTTCCTCGACACGATCAAACTGAATCTGTTCAGCACTGAAATATTCGTGTTCACCCCCAAAGGAGAACTGATCACCATGCCGAAGGACGCTACCGCCCTCGACCTCGCGTTCCAGTTACACTCCGATCTCGGCTTCCATTGCATCGCCGCCAAAGTAAACCACAAACTCGTACCGCTCAGCCAAAAACTCCAAAGCGGCGACCAGGTAGAGATCCTTACCTCGCGCTCGCAAACGCCCAAAGAGGAGTGGATCGGACTGGTGACCACCGCAAAAGCCAAATCGAGACTGGCTGCCGCCTTGCGCAAAGACCGCCGGCAAATCATCAACAAGGGAGAAAAGATGTTCAACGATATGATTACAGACAATCATATCAACATATCGAACGAACTAAAAACCAAAATTTTAGGAAACTTCTGCCTGAAACAGATCGAAGACTTCTACTACAAGATCGGATCGGGCGACATACAACTCGACGAGAATATACTGAAATTCATAAAAGGGAAAGAACAGAACATCTTCCTGAAATATCTGAAACTTTCGTTCGGCAACAACAATAAAAAAAATACGGACGAGAAGACCGACAATCCCGAGCAGGCGATCGACCGGAAGAAAACCTATCTGTTGCGCAATGTCTACGGAAAGAAAAACTACAAACGGGCTACCTGCTGCAATCCGATTCCCGGCGACGACGTGCTCGGATATATCGACGACGACGAACACACGGTGATCGTGCACAAACGGGAATGCCCCGTGGCAATGAAACTAAAATCGAGTTACGGCTCGCGGCTGGTTTCCACCCAGTGGGAAGTAGGCAAAGAGTTATCGTTCCCGGCAACCATATCCATTCAAGGGATCGACCGGATGGGTATTCTGAACGAAATCACCAAGATCATCTCCAACGAACTCGCCATCAACATGCGCAGTCTGTCGATCGAAGCCAACGAAGGCGTATTCAAAGGCTCGTTCAGCATCCTCGTACAAGATGCAGCAGCAGTCACCGCATTGTGCAAGAAACTGCAAAAAATAGACGGAGTAACCAAAGCAACCCGAAAAGAATAATCCTCAAAAACATTTCGACGATTCATGAAAAAAGAAACGTTCAAAAATATTTTTTCCAGCAGACGACTGCTGCAAGTCCTGTTTTTCGTGGAGGCAGTAGCCATATTGGCTTACTTCTTCCCCCGTGAAGGGAAATTCAGATACAACTTTCAAGAGGGAAAACCCTGGAAATACGGACTGCTCACGGCTCCGTTCGACTTTCCGATCTATAAAGACGACGCACAAGTAAAGCAGGAGACCGACAGCATCATGCAAAACTTCCAGCCGATCTTCAAGCAAGACAAAGAGACGGCACGGAATGCCATGAGATCGTTCGGAAAACAACTGAAATCCTATAAAGAGATGGGGATACCGACCTATCTGTACGACCAGATCATGCAGAGCGTACGGGAAACCTACAATGACGGTATCGTCGAACCTGCCATCCTCGAACAACTCAACGCCAACCAGCGGACAGAAATCAGATTGATCGACGGGCAAGTGACGAAAGAATATTCCACTGCACGTTTGCGCACCCCGAAGAGCGCCTACGAGCACCTGCTGCAACTGTTTCCCGATGCCTACACACATCATATCCTGCAATCGAACGGGCTGAACGAATATCTGCTCGTCAATCTGCAATACGACGAGGAGACTTCCGAAAAGGTAAAAGAAGGTTTACTGCAACGCATATCGCTGTCGGACGGCGTAGTGCAAGTAGGCGAACGTATCATCGACCGGGGTGAAATCGTCACACACGACACATACCGCATCCTGAAATCGCTCGAAACCGTTTCGCTCAAAAAGACCTCTACCGACAAGCAACAGAAAGGATATTCCATTATCGGAGCCGTCCTCGTGTTCACCTGCCTGATGGCATTCTTCTATGTCTATCTGAGCCTGTTCCGTCCCCGCTATTTCAACGACCTGCGCACCCTGCTCTTCCTGATGCTGAGCATTACGGTAATGGCATGTGCCGCATTCGGTATCTCCCAAGTGCGCTTATTAGGTATTTACCTCGTGCCCTTCGCCCTGATACCGATTGTCGTCGTCACCTTCCTCGACTCGCGAACGGCGCTATACACCCACTTGATCACCATACTGATCTGCTCTTTCGTCGCCCCGTTCCCATTGGAATTCCTTTTCCTGCAAACGGTTATCGGCATGGCGGCGATCGACAATCTGCGCGATCTGGTAAAACGATCGCAACTGATGCAGTGCGCCCTGTTGGTATTCTTCGTCTACTGCGTCTCCTATCTCGGCTACACACTGCTGATAGAAGGAGATCTGAGCAAAATCAACTGGAACATGTTCCTTTACTTAGGCATCAACTGCATCTCCCTGCTGTTCGCCTACCTGCTGATATACATACTGGAAAAGCTGTTCGGCTTTATCTCCACCGTCACACTGGTCGAGCTGTCGGATGTCAATACGCCTGTATTGCGCGACCTTTCCGAAGCCTGCCCCGGCACTTTCCAACACTCCCTGCAAGTGTCGAACCTCGCAGCCGCAGCCGCCAACAAAATCGGGGCACAAGCCCAGCTGGTGCGTACCGGCGCATTGTACCACGACATCGGCAAACTGAAAAACCCGGCATTCTTCACCGAAAACCAATCGGGAGTAAACCCGCATTCGGCTCTCCGGTTCGACCAAAGCGCACAGATCATTATTTCGCACGTGAACGACGGATTGAAACTTGCCGAGAAACTGCACCTGCCCCAATCGATCCGCAACTTCATAGCCATGCACCACGGACAGGGAAAAGCCAAATATTTCTACAACTCGTTCGTAAACAAATATCCCGACCTGCCGGTAGACGAAGCCCTGTTCACCTATCCCGGACCCAACCCGGACAGCAAGGAAACCGGTATCCTGATGATGGCGGATGCCGTGGAAGCCGCATCGCGCAGCCTGTCGGAATACAATGAAGAGAGCATCTCGAAATTAGTAAACAACATCATCAACGGACAAATCGCCGACGGGTTGCTGAAAGACACCCCGCTCAGCTTCAAGGATGTGGAAGATATTAAACAGACGTTTATCGAAAAGTTGAAAACGATATACCATACCCGCGTCAGCTACCCCGAGCTGAACAAGAAAGAAGCACCGGCACAACGGATTCAAAAAATATTTTTCAAATAACCCGAAAAGAAACCCTGAGGGGGTTGTGTCGAAATGGAATTTTCGATGCAACCCCTTTTCGTTTCGGTGCGTTACATTCCACCCGTCCGTACGGTAAGCCGAAACACCACTCCATTGCCCGACCTCGCCGTCGAAAGGGCTGTGTCGTAATTAAGAATTACGGGGCGTCCCTTGGGGGTGCGTTAGAATATCTAAGATGCAAGGCGCAGGGGATGAGGACAACAGGAGTTTACTGGCGTAAACGACTTAGTCCGAATGCCGATGGCAACGCAGCAGATCGGATATTATGGCTCATCGTCATTCAAAACGACACACCGGCATTTTAAAGCACAAAAAAGCAGCGCCGATAAAATCTCGACGCTGCTTTTTTATTTCTTTTTTCCGAAAAGAAATCCTATCCGTGACGTTCGTCGGATACAGTAAGTTTAGCGCGGCCTTTTGCGCGACGGCTTGCCAATACGCGACGACCATTAGCCGTAGCCATTCTTAAACGGAAACCGTGTTTGTTTATTCTTTTCTTGTTCGAAGGTTGAAATGTTCTTTTCATTGCCGTGTATATTTTTATCGTTATTATTCCTTTTTTCGGACTGCAAAAATAGGCACTTTTTTTTAATAAACAAACAGTTGGCAAACAAAATCAGCAAAATATTTATTCCACAAACCTTTCACTCACGGTTTTTTCACCACAAAAAATAGAGCAGGACAGGGTTTATCGACAAGAAAAAGCGATTTTGTTATCGTCGAACTTCCAAACTATTACATTTTTTTATACCTTTGCCGCACGCAAGGTAACGGCACGGCTCACCGCATCGGAATACCCTGCGCAGAGCAACCGGCATACGGCTCTTTCCCGCATTCGGGATACGGGCGATCGGACGGTATTCGATTCAGACGATATTTCGCTTTACCATGATTCCGGCTACTCGATTGAAAAAGAAAAATCATAATCAAATAATAAAGTATATATGGCAACTACTGCAGATTTTAAAAACGGAATGTGCCTCGATATCGACGGAACATACTATTTCATCGTTGAATTCCTCCATGTAAAACCCGGAAAAGGTCCGGCTTTCGTTCGTACCAAACTGAAAAACGTGGTAACCGGCCGTGTAATCGACAAAACATGGAACTCGGGCGTAAAAGTAGAAGAAGTTCGTATCGAACGTCGCCCCTACCAATACCTGTACAAAGACGATATGGGTTACAACTTCATGCACACCGAAACATACGAACAAGTGAGCCTGCCGGGTGAAAGCATCGAAGGTGTTCAGTTCCTGAAAGAAGGCGATATCGTCGAAGCCCAGGTACACGCCGCTTCCGAAACGATCCTGACCTGCGAAATGCCGGTAAATGTAATTCTCGAAGTTACTTATACCGAACCCGGTATCAAAGGCGATACGGCAACCAACACGCTGAAACCCGCTACCGTTGAAACGGGTGCCGAAGTACGCGTACCGTTGTTTATCGAAACCGGCGACAAAATCAAAGTCGATACCCGGAGCGGAGCCTACGTAGAACGAGTAAAATAAACGGCAAGCCGAGTGCAGAAGACATCAAGTGGCGACTTGAATGGATTATGCCGAGGCGAAGCGTTTATTATCCAAATAAACTGCAAGCCGAGTGCAGAAAACATCAAGTGACACCTTGAATGGATTATGCCGAGGCGAAGCGTCGATTATTAAAATAGTCCCCTCACATTTCACAATACGAGGCGGGGTGTTGCCGAAAATCAAACCGGCAACACCCCGTTTGTTTTATCCGAACCGCTTTCTCGCCCCCTTTTTTACACGATTTTTCAATACTGAATAAATATTTTTTAAAAATAATTCCGAATATGATTAGGATTTGTTATTAATATTACTAATTTTGTGTCATATTTAATCGTTTAAAAACCGAATAAAAACAAAAAGAAAACAGTTAAACACGTTTTAACGCATTCTGCCGCACGAATAATGTCTGCTGCACAAACGTTGCGGGAGATGTTATTCGATATATATACGGAAACTATTCTTTATTTATTCACCCTAATAGTTCACAAACATGAGAAAAAAGAACTCTTTCGTTTCATTCTTGCTGACCGCAATCCTTTTGTTAAGCGGAACATCGGCAACATGGGCACAAGCGACATTGACCGTCGCCGACGGTACGGAGGAAAACAGTAACCTTCCGTACGACGGTTGGAATCTGGACAACAGCTCCGGACAACAACGCCAATGGTACTACCCGGCAGGCGATCTGACATTAATGAATAATGGTTTGATCTCCTCCATGTCGTTCTACGCCAAAAACGCATCGACCAAGCTGAACAACCAAAACACCAAATTCTACATCGGTACACCCGACGGCGGTGCGGCAGATATAGTAGCCAGCCGATATGTCAGCACCGATGTATTGACCGAGGTTTATTCGGGTCCCGTCCTTCTTCCGGAAGCATCGGGCGACGACATTCTGCTGACAGTCAATTTCGACACACCGTTCCTATACACGGGCGGAGACCTCGTCATTACTTTCGTTGCCACAGACAAAGGTGCTTACGAGCGAGTTTATTTCTACGGAGTAACAACCAGCGACCAGTCCGGTTTAGGAGGAACTCCCAACAATATAAACGCATTCTACTCTTTCACCCCAAAAACGACATTCAGCTATACTCCCGGCGAACTGCCTGAAAAAGGAATGGCTGCATCGAAAAGCAAAATCGACTTCCCCATGCTGAAAACCGGTGAAAGCACGACAGCGACGATGAAAGTGACCAATGTCGGCAGCGATCCGCTGACCATCACATCGGTAAATGCCGAAGCTCCGTTCTCGGTTGCATACAACGAAGGAGAAGTTGCTTCTCTCGAAAGCGCCGAACTCACATTTACATTCGCCCCGACCGAAGGTGGCATGTTCTCACAAGAAGTAACGATCTCGACCACATCGGGCGATGCCACCGTTACCCTTTCGGGTGAAGGCTTCCAAGTTCCCGACACCTATTACATAGAAACATTCGACGGTATCTCCGAATCATCCAAACTGCCGTTGGGATGGGGAAGTATCGAAACTATGGACGACTATACCATTGTCGATAACAACGGAGACAAAGGCCTGGCATTCAACACGAGCAACCCCGTATTCGATTACGGATCGTACGAAAGCATACCTTACCTGATCGTTTCGCCGAAAGTAAGCGGACAAGTGATCGCATTCGTAAAGAACACCGTATCGAGCGGTAGTGTCAAGATCTACTATTGCGGTAAGAACGGAACAACTTTCAGCCGTGGAGCGGAAATCACACGCGCCGAATTCACACCGGCACTCAACACAACTGACTATTCGATCGTACGATTCGACGTACCGGAAGACGGACGCTATATCGGCTTCCAGCTCAGCAGAGCGGAAATCACCTACTTTGCAGCAGCCGAACGCTCTACGGTCAGAGAACTGACAATCGGTACCAGCTCGTTCAGTGAAAGCGTCGTATTCAACGCCGAAAACAAAGCGGAAGTTTCCTACAAGTTCGATTTGACCAACGCCGGAACCGTACCCGTACAAGCCGACGAATACCAATTGGTTACCAAGACTTCGAACGGCGACACGCTCGCTATCACTTCGGGTGTGGATGTTCCGGTCGGTGCAACCGTATCGGTAGAAAGAACTGCCATGTACAGCCGTACACAACCCAACAATGACAGCGAACGCTTCGGTCTGATCGTAACCGAAACCTATACGCCGAACACCAAAACCCTCGGATGGGTTACCGCTTACGGTCCCGAAGGCAAACTGACGATAACTCCCGTCACCATAGACAAGCCGACCGACCTCGAAATATTCCGGGGCGAACGCAGTGCCACATACTCGTTGAGAAACAACGGTAAATCCGATCTGGTAATCAGCGCTATCAATACGCAACCCGGTGTTACCCACTCTTGGGCGGAAGAAACATTCCCTGTCACACTGGCAGTAGAAGAAACTCGTGAGCTCGTCGTGACAATCGCAACCCCCGGCAACTACTCGGGTGCAGTAGTCGAATTCGAACACAACGGTGTCGGCGTTTCGGCTATCAACATGACAGCAGCCTGTCTGCCGGAATCCATGTTCTACGAAGGATTCGAAAACGGACTGCCGGAAAACTGGCTGACCACAGGCGACAAATGGAGTGCCTCCGATCGTTCGACATCCAGCACATACTCGCCTAAACGCACCGACCACAACTTGGTTTACATGGCACACTCGACCTCCGGAAATCCCGAGTACCTGATCACGCCGCGTCTGACGGCATCGGACAACGACTCCATCCAGTTCAGCGTATTCAAACGGGCTGCCTACTCCAAACTGTCCGTTTATTACTCGCCCGATCGCAGCAGCTGGGTTCTCGCCAAAGAGATCGACATGGATCAAGACCTCTATTCGGAAATGAGATATTCGGCACAAATACCCGCCGGTGACTGGTTCATCGGATTCTTGGGCGAATATGTCGGATTCGATGAAGTATTCGGTCTTACGGAAGCTCCGGCTCTGCCTCACGACCTGTTGCTCCAATCGTTCACCGGCAACGCACTCGGAACTGTGAACTATACATCCGATTATACGGTAGAATTGCGTAACCTGACCGGCGAAGAAGACCTCGTAACCGTACACTTCTTCGACAACGAAGTTGAAATCGCCAGCGAAGAACGGATCATCGTACAAAACGAGACTTTCACATTCAGCTACACGCCTTACTCCGAAGGAGAACACAAACTGCAAGCCGTAGTCAAAGCAGGCGAAGATTATGAAATCCGCTCGGCTGTCATTACGGTTACCGTAGCTCCCGAACGTGCTGAAAACACCCTCGTCGTAAATGAACCCGGTGAAGACGACAGTTTGAAGTCCAATTCGCAAGTTCCTATCCGCACCAACTATTGCCACTCGGCTTCACAGTTGCTCTATACGGCAGAAGACCTCGCCGGACTTAGCGCCGGAACGGAAATCACCCGTATCGGATTCTACTACGGATTCTCCGGTCTCAAACAGCTCGATTACGATGTACGCGTATGGATCGGCAACTCGGAAAAGACCGAATTTACCAACGAAGACAACCGAATCTCGATCGAGGGTATGACCCAGATATTCGACGGAAGAATCACGTTGGTCATGAACGGTTCGTATGACGACGGCAACGTACTTTCGTTCGAACTGCCCGAACCGATGGTTTACGACGGAAAGAGCATCTCGATCGTTATGTCAGCCGACAGCACCGGATACGGACAAACGATTTCGTTCATGTGCAAGAGCTCGTTCGACCCCTATAAACTGATTCAATATTCGGTAGACGGAAGCGAACATACATTGGTTGCCCCCGAACGATTCGAAACTCAGAATGCAAGCACCTATCAAGGATTGCCGACATTGGTGGTCTACACCAAAAACGAACCGGCAATCGTAACCGGTACGGTAAGAAACCGCGGCGAAGTTTTGCCTGATGCAACCTTGACATTCCAAGCCGGCAATGTGAAATACAACGGCACGACCGACACGGAAGGTGCATACCAAGTCACGATCTTCCAACCCGGCGACTACACGGTAACTATCGCAAAAGACGGTAATATGCCTTACGAAGTGACCGATCCGGTGAGCGTGGCAAAAGAAAGCTTAGTAAAAGATTTCGACGTAGAACTTGAAACCGGTATCGAAGCTGCCCGCCAAAGCGAAGTGAAAGTATATGTAGACCGCAATGCAGTCTGCCATATCGAGGCTTCCGACCGCATCGAAAATGTACGCGTAGTATCAGCCGGCGGCAAGCTCGTATCAGCTACCCGACACAACGAAAATGCTGTAAGCGTAGACATGAGTTCGGTAGCATCCGGAATCTACGTGGTATCGGTAACGACCGAAGCCGGAACCAGCGTTTACAAAGTATCGAAACGATAATCCATACCGGATTCCATAAAAAAACGTGCCCTGTAAAAGGGCACGTTTTTTTATGGATAGAAAAGCCTCATTCCACATCGGGCATCGTCTCCGCCCGGCGAAGCCGGAAAGCGACACGCGACAAAGAGTAATCCATACGAAGCACACGGGCAATCGTATGCCGATAGTTGGAAAGCAGAACGACAACCATCATGAATATGCCCGCCAAAGCCAAATATCCGAAACACTCTTTCAGGGCTACCATCAGATGCTGTACCGCATAATACCCCGAAACCCAATCGCCGGAAACCGTCTGAAAGCCGGCAATCTCGACCGGATGCGGAGTAGCCGCGGCGGCTTTGTCCAGCGACCAGGCAAACATCCTCTCCACGATTGCACCGGCAGCAGACGTACCTACCCCGCAACGCACGAATCCCACAATCGTAATACTCATGAAGAAATGCGGAAACGGTATAGACCGCGACAACACATAAGTGACACCTGTCTCCATCATCACCTCGGCAGCACCGAGGGCGAACAAAGGAAGATAATACATCGGGGCTTCGGTCGATGGATCGATCAGGAAATAAAAGCCGACGATATAAAATGTCGATAACAGGAAGCAGGTAAAAAAGAAACTCTTCATACTCCACTTCAACCGGATAATAGAGAAATATGCCAGAATAGCCCCCATGATCACACCGAACAGCTCGGGATAATTGAAATTGACGATCGTAAAATAATCATACCCTCCCACGGCATTCATCAGTACCGGCTGCAACACATGTGCCGAAGATTGCAACAGCGCCATGCCGAACAGCAGGAAACAAAGATTCCAGACCATCGGATGCCGGAAGGCTTGAAGCGAAATGAAAGGTTCGGGCTTGTAATACGACTCGACAAGCGTAGCGACAAGCAATGCGAGTAATATCCATGTGGCATACCACACCGGATAGCTGTCCCACCAGTCGTAATGCTCGCCGAAGTTAAATATCCATGCCGCCACACAACATAGGGCAACCCATAGCGCATGTCCGGTCCAGTCGATGCCCTTCAACGGTATGAACGGAGCCGAACGGTGATCGGGCTTCATCATAAAATAGACTATGCCGTCGATCACCAGCATCATCCCGATCACCACCGCATACACCATGTGCCAGTCGTATTCGTATGTGATATAGGCAGTCATGATGCCCGACAACTGTATCGCCCCGCACACCAGTATATAAACCACCGGAAAGAATACACCGAAATCGCGGCTCGGAGAAATATTCAACTGAATGGTGCTCATACAGGCAAACATCCCCATCATCTTGAAATATCCGGCAAACAGGCAGATAAGCCAGAACACCCACGGCACAGTGACGACCATAGCTGCCGCCGCACACAACAGAGCGCCTATGCTCGATACGAAAAACATCTGGCGGGTGTACATATAAAATTTCCAGCGGAAGAGAACCGGGAAAATCATATTCAACCCGATCAACGAACAGTAACTTGCCATAGTCACATCTTCGCCGATGTATGCCAGCTCGCCGACCATCTGGCTCAACGCCGCCAGATAGACGCCGCCGGTCAGTTGGTAAAACAAGGCAAACATAACGATCAGCCAGAACCGGAGGCGACGAGGCACCCACGGTTTATACATCAGCAGGCGTGTTTGCAAAAGCGGTTGCGGAGAATGTCCCATTACCTGATCACTTTACATTCGACATTCATACCAGCCCGCAGCCGTTGCATATCTTCACGGGGAGTCCGGTCGGAAAAACGGATCTTGACGGGGATGCGCTGCTCCACCTTGACGAAGTTACCGGTAGCATTATCTTGGGGAACAGGAGAATATTTAGCTCCGGTGGCATTGGCTATCGTCTCTATATATCCGGCAAATTGCACACCGGGCATGGCATCCACCTCGATGCGCACGCTGTCGCCTACCGCCATTCTTGCCACCTGTGTTTCCTTATAGTTGGCGATCACCCACGTATTTCCGGTATCGACCACCGAAAGCAACGGCTGTCCGGGCTGTACCAACTGTCCGGGCTGGATAAAACGTTTGGAGGTGACCCCGTCGCACGGTGCCGTAATCACGGTATAGGAGAGATTCAGCTCGGCAAGTTCCACTGCCGCCTGAGCCACTTCGATCCCCGCTTCGTTCTGTCCCACGCGCTGCGATTGTTGGCGAGCTACCAATCCGGTCGATTTCTTCTGCCGTGCCAGCATTTCCTGTTTTGCCTTCAATGCCAGATAATTTGTCTCCACACCATCGTATTGCTGCTGCGTGACCGCCTCCTGTTCGAGCAACGCCTTATACCGGTCGAGATCGCGCCGGGCGTTTTCGAGGAGAACATTCACTTCGGCAAGCGCGGCATCGGTTACCGTGATGTCATTCTCGGCGGTATTCTCCGCTTCTGTGGCTACGACCTTGCCTAATAAAGCATTTTGCATATCCGCACGTGCCTGAGCCAGACGAAGACGGAAATCGGTATCCTCGATAAGGGCAAGCGTATCTCCTTTCCTCACCATCCTATAATCGTCGAAGCGAACCTCTTTGATAAACCCCTGCACACGGCTGTTGATCGGTACGATACGCTGATCGACCTGTGCGTTATCGGTAAATGTAGAAGAAGTAAATCCGATGAATTTACATGCGATCCAAGAAAATCCGAGGATAATAAGAAATATGACACCGGCGTTTTGAAGCCGGCGGCGAGTTTTCTGTTTCATAAGTTTAAAGTTCTGCTAATGTTCCTGTTATAAAATGAAGTTGATAGTAATAGAAAAGGGTCGATATTTCGGCATTGACCAAACGCACACCGGCATCGAGCCGGGCATTGGAGGCATCGAGCATATCGGTCAGCAACGCCAGTTGCTTGTCGAAACGGTTGGAAACCACATCGTAGTTCTCATCGGCAAGCTGCACATTCTTCCGTTCGATACCGAGGCGTTCCTGCGACTGGCGATAAAGCGTATAAGCCTCGGTTATCCGACGACCAAGCTTTTGCTCCACTGCCTGACGGCGCAGAGCGTTATGCTCCATCTCCATTTTGATCTTCCGTACCGATCTGCCGGTCGTGAAAAGCGAAGAGATATTCCAACGCAGGTTCACGCCGACAAACCACGCATTGTAATTTTTATTCAAGGCAGGGACTTCGAATGTAACCGGTCCTAACAGATTGTCGGCAATCACCAGCCCGATTTTGGGGAAATATTCCGCACGGGCTATCCGGCGGCTGATCGCACTCAGATCGTATTCGGCTCCGACGCTTTTCAACTCATCGGAATGGGTGTAGGCAGATTGCAACCATGTATCGGCTCCCGAATCGGCACTGTCCGCATGTTCCGAATCGACGGTTGTCCGGATCT
>OAUV01000363.1_pt1 | contig 49641 bp, 30 predicted proteins | sample 1516841 | NCBI WGS metagenome assembly OAUV01 (sample SAMEA2580044, study PRJEB22360) | human gut metagenome | biome: human gut; feature: human-associated habitat; material: faeces | place: Denmark | collected 2008/2010 | reverse complement strand
GTCCATTGTATTTTTCTTCCCGCTGTTTGCCCCTGCCGCCGATGCGGGTGCGGCTACATTTATGAATTCGTTCAACGAGCTGATGGGTGTTCCGGCTACCGGAGCCTCGTTTCTTGTGCGCGACATTCTCAAAGGCGAATGGGGCTACCGGGGAATGGTCGTTTCGGACTGGGGTTCTGTGGCGGAGATGATCCAGCACGGTGTTGCCGCCGATAAGGCGGAGGCTGCCCTGCTGGCGGTGAAAGCCGGCTGCGATATGGATATGGAAGGGTATTGCTACCTGTCGTCGCTCGAACAGGCGGTACAGGCAGGCGAAGTGGATGAAGCGGTAATCGACGATGCCGTGAGACGTATCCTTCGTCTGAAATTCCGTCTGGGTCTGTTCGACGATCCGTACCGGTATTGCGACAGCGAGCGCGAACGCACCGAAATATTATCGGAACATAACCGGGCGGCAGTCCGGGATATTGCCCGCAAGTCGATCGTGCTGCTGGAAAACCGGGATGCCGTATTGCCGCTTTCCGACCGGTATAAAAGTATTGCCGTGGTGGGCCCGTTGGCAGACAATCCTGCCGATATGTTGGGCTCGTGGTGCGCTCAGGGCGACGGAAACGAAGCAGTCGGCATATTGCAGGGCATTCGTCAGGCTGTGGGCGACGGGGTAAAGATACGCTATGCGAAAGGTTGTGACGTGGAAGGCGAAGACCGCAGCGGTTTCAGCGAGGCGGTACGTGCCGTGAAGAAAAGCGATGTGGCGGTTGTCTGTCTGGGCGAAACACGTTTCATGAGCGGAGAGGCTGCCAGCCGCACCCGGCTGTCGTTGCCCGGTGTGCAGCGCGAACTGCTTGCCCGTCTCGAAGCTACCGGTACGCCGGTGGTATTGCTTTTGACCAACGGTCGTCCGTTGGTGCTCGACTGGGAGCAGAAACATATCTCTACCATTCTGGAATGCTGGCAGTTGGGTAGCGAAGCCGGGCATGCGATTGCGGATGTCCTTTTCGGGAAATACAACCCGTCGGGAAAACTGACCCTGTCGTTCCCGCATAACGAGGGACAGATACCGGTGTATTATAATAGTAAGAGTACCGGACGTCCGTATGTGCCGGACGAATGGTATGTGACCCGTTATCAGGATTGTCCGAATACTCCGCTCTATCCGTTTGGTTACGGGCTGAGTTATACCCATTTCGAATATGGCGAACCGACGGCTGATAAAGAGTGTATCGCTCCCGACGAAACGTTGCGGGTGGCGGTGACGGTAACTAACACGGGCGATTATGACGGTGAGGAGACCGTACAGCTCTATATTCGGGATGTACAGTCGCGCATCACCCGTCCGGAAATGGAATTGCGTCGTTTCAAGAAGATATTCTTGAAAAAGGGTGCGACTGAAACGGTGGTGTTCGAACTGGCTTTGCCCGATTTGGAATATGTTTTGTCCGACGGTAGCCGGGTTTATGATCCCGGTGAGTTCGAGGTGTTTACAGGCGGTAGCTCCGACCGGGTGAAAGCTCTCCGGTTTGTCTTGACCGACCGGTAGATATGATATGACGACGGCGGGATGTGTCCGGAACCGGGTGTTTTACGGACGCATCCCGCCGTCGTTTTTTTGATAATTAGCCATTCTTTCGGATGGCGGCAGGATATAAAAAAGGAGTTGCACCGGAACGAACCGATACAACTCCTTATTTTGCCTTTCCCGAAAAGGATTAACCTCTTCTTTCTTTGATGCGGGCTTTTTTGCCGGTAAGAGCGCGCAAGTAGTACAATTTTGCACGACGTACTTTACCGCGTTTGTTTACAACGATTTCTTCGATGAACGGCGATTCGATGGGGAAGATTCTCTCAACACCGACGTTGCCGGACATTTTACGAACCGTGAAACGTTTTTTGTCACCGTGACCAGAGATACGGATTACGTCTCCGCGGAATTGCTGGATACGTTCTTTGTTACCTTCTTTGATACGGTACGAAATGGTAATCGTATCACCGCTACGGAAAGCGGGATGTTGTTTACCGGTTGCGAAGGCTTCTTCTGCAATCTTTAATAAATCCATTTTTATAGCTATTTAAAATGTTATTAATACGCAATATAACAGGCTACGTTTCCTGTCAGAGATTACGAAAGCGGGGGCAAAATAACAACTTTTTTTGCAGATATACAACTTCTTGCGCTATTTTTTTAATGAAGCGCGGTTTTTGCGGGCATGGGCGGAGTATCGTCCGGTTGCGAGCCACACCGGTGCGGGGTTGCCGGATCGTGTTCGGCGAATCCGGATAAGGGGGATTCTATCCGGTTTGCCGGGTTATTTCTGGATGAGTACGACGGCGTATGCCGAGATACCTTCTTCTCTTCCGGTGAAGCCGAGTTTCTCGGTGGTGGTGGCTTTGATCGAGAGGTCGTCGGGGTCGATGCCCATGCATTCGGCAAGGGTTTGCTGCATGCGGGGGATATGGGGGTTGAGCTTGGGACGTTCGGCGCAGACGGTGATGTCGGCGTTTCCGAATTCGTAGCCTTTTGCACGCACTAATTCCATCGTGCGCCGCAACAGGATTTTGCTGTCGATGTTTTTGTATTCGCCTGCGGTGTCGGGGAAGTGATACCCGATGTCGCGCAGGTTGGCGGCGCCGAGCAGGGCATCGCAAAGGGCGTGTATCAGCACGTCGGCATCGGAGTGTCCGAGCAAGCCGAGGGTATGGTCTATGCGTATGCCGCCCAACCAAAGTTCACGGTTTTCCACCAACCGGTGGACATCGAATCCGAATCCTACTCTTGTCTTCATGATTATCGGCGGCGTCCTACCAAGTCTTTGATTCCGTCCATGTCGAACGACAACGAGAAGCGCAGGGTCTGGTCGAGGGGGCTGGTCTGTGCCATCGCTACCATGTAGGCGGCATCGATGCGCAGCACGTTCAGCGAGAATCCGGCTCCGAACGAAACGTATTTACGGTTTCCTTTGTATTTGTCTTCGTGGTAATATCCTGCCCGCAGGAAGAAACGCTGGTTGTAGTTGTATTCGGCTCCGACCGAGAAATAGATTTCGCGCAACTCTTCTTTGAAGCCGCCCGGTGCATCGGCGAACGATTTGAAGATACCGGTGATCGGCGACATGGAGTTGTATTTGTCGATCGCTTCCTGATATGCCGGATTTTCCGCTCCGTTTTCGTAGGAGTCTACCCGCGGATAGGTGGGTACTAACAGTTTGTTTACATCGAAGCTGAACGAGAGGAAGTTGTAGTCGGTGATCGGAAACAGGAATGTGGTTCCCAAGCGCAGGTTGGTGGGCAGGAATGCGTTGGTCGTTCCTTTGTCGTACGATACTTTCGTACCGATGTTCGAGATGTTGAAACCGAACGACCATTGGCATTCGCTTCGTCCGATAATGGGATAGCCGGTGTAGTATCCCGAAATGTCGGCAGCGAAAGCCGATGCGCCCGAATAGACTTCCGACGATTCTCCTCCGGCATCGTATGCCATATCGGAGAAGATGTAGCGCATGGCGATACCCATCGAGAAGCTGGACGAGAGTTTGCGCGAGTAGGCGACGTCGATAGCCAGTTCATACGGGTTGATCGAGTTGATGGCATTGTCTTCGTTGTCGATCAGTCCGATCTCACCCAACGAGAAGTAGCGGAACGTCGCGCTGAGGGCTTGCAAATCGTTGCGCCCGAATTTCCAGTATCCGGCTACGTTGGCAAGAAACATGTCATTGACTAATTTGCGTAACCACGGCGTGTAGGATACCGATATTTCGGCGGTGCTGTATGCGAATGCGTATTTCGACGGGTTCCAGTATTGCGAATTGACATCGGGGTCGGTTGCCGCACCCAGATCGCCCATACCGGCACCGCGTGCATCGGGGCTGATGCCCAACGCCGTCACACCGGTGTTCACCGGGTTGTATTGGTCTTTGATTTTATTTTCGGCAAGGGCGATGGCAGGGATCGTCAGGCAGATGCCGAAGAGTATGATCGCTCGTATGAATTTCATTTGCGTTTGAATAATAATAGACTAATGTAATAAACCGAAAAAACGGCGGTTTATTGTCCGATCACCACTATTTTTTTTGTCTGGGCGGCTTCGTGGGCTTCTCCGTCGGTAATCAATGCCGATACGTGGTATATTCCGGCGGGTACTTTGTCGCCGTTGCCGTCGGTGCGGTTCCATACGACGGGCAGTGACGAAGCTCCGGCGGTAGTCTGCCATACCGTATTGCCGGCAAGGTCGTATATGCGCAGGTCGATGCGAGCCCGGTCGTCGATTCCGTTCTCGATACGGATAGTCGCCTGTCCGAATACGGGGTCTTCATCGACTTCTATGCGGTACAGGGGTTCGTCTCCGACGATGAACCGCAGGGTGGTTTGCGCCGAGCGGGCTTCGTTGTCCCAGACCCGGAAGGTCAGCGTATGCGTTCCGTCTGCCAGATTGTCCAACGGGTAGTCGATGCGTGCGTTCTCGAAGCCGTCGGTGAGTCGGAAGTAACGTTCCGTTCCGGTGAGCTCTTTCCCGTCGAGCAAGAGTGTGGTGCGTTGTCCGATCGTGGCGTTTTCCGACAGGGCGAATCCGGCGGGAGCATTCACTTCGCAGACGAACCGCGCCGATCTGCCTGTTTGCTCTCCGTTGGAGAATCCGGGGGAGTCGATTCCGGCGGTTATGATGGTGGGTGCGGCGAGCCCCGACGGTACGAGTTCGGATTCTCTACCCGATACGGGACCGATGTCGAACTGGTCGTAATAGCCGTTGGCGGAGGCGTTCTGCCGTGCGTCGTAGCCGTAGAAGACGATTTTTCCGGGACGGTTGCTGCCCGATGTGAAACGGGGCATGCGGAACGTGATGCGGAAGCGTCCGTCGGTGACGGTATCATTGCCGAACAGCAGGCGTTGCGGCGAGGCGTAGTATCTTACGGTGTCTTTTTCGGTGACACGTACCGTATCCGAATCGTACAGCGTATAGCCGATCGAGCCGCAGAAGTCGGTGATGCGTCTGCCTGCGGGTGTCGTTATCTCACCCTCGACCGTAACGGTTTCGCCGGCATTGACGGCGTTGTTTCCTCCGGCGGTCGTGATGCGCGACACGGTGACGTTGTTTTTGGGATAGTTGATCCGCATGGCGGGATCTCCGAGCAGGATATAGTTCAGTTTGTTTTTATCGGATACTTTGCCGAAACTGAGTTTGGCTTGCCGCAGCACATCGCCCAGACGGGGCAGGTTGTTCTCTTCGTCCCGCTGGAACATTCTCTGCATCAGGTAACGGTTTATCTTTTCGTTGCCGTCGGTGTAGACGACCCGTGTGGTGGTGATCAGGGCGATTGCACCTCCGTTGGGGTGGAAGAAAAGTTGGTCGGCGGGGTTGGAGGTGGGCTGGTCGAACCCGGCGAAGTTGCAGCAGACCGTGAGCCATACGGGCAGGCGGTCGTATTCCAGCCGTCGCATGTCGCTGGCTTTCCAGTATCCGTTTTTGGTGATGCCGCTTGTGCCGGCGTGCCCGATGTAGTTGAATACTCCGACTCCGTTTCGGAACAGGGTGCGGATGTCGTCGCACATTCCGTCGGTGTTTTTGTAGGCATCTACATAGATCTTGCGTCCGATAATCTCTTTGCGCGGTGCGGCGGCGCGTCGCCCGGTCATGATCGAGTCGATGGTTTCCGCCTGCCGGGCGTGTATGCCGTTGTCGCCTTGATCTGCCATCAGCCCTACTTCGGTTTGCCAGGTAGCCCAATCGTTGCTATCGACGTAGCGCATGAATTTATCGACGGCGATTTGTGCCGCGCCGGTTCCGGTGGCAGGTATGCGTCCGATTCCCAGACATACCCGGTCGGTGTAGAGCGATTCGCCCGAACCGTCTTCCAGAAATCCGAAATAGTCTTCGACGACGTGTGAGAATCGTTCGTCACTGCCGTTCTCCGATTGATAGGTGAGCAGCAACAGGTCGTTGCCGTCCAGTTTGACGGCTTTACGGTTGTCGTACTGTCCCGATCCGAACAGCAGCAGATAACCCGGACGCTCTTCTTCGGTCGTTGCCCGGTCGTAGAACATTTTCATCAGTCGCCGGTAGGCTGTGGCATCGGGTGTTCCCGACGAAAATTCGTTGAATATCTTTTCCTGTTCCACTAACAGTACATCCATCCGGTCGCGGGTACGGTGATATTCCGCTATCCGTTCGGCTTGCGGACGCAGCAGGGTGGAGGTGATGATGACCATATCGGGGATGGCTTCGCCGTGCAGGTTCTGATTGGCTACCGTCCCGGCATATTCGGGGGTGGGCAGATCGGCATCCGGATTGAATGCGGCGTATTGCAAGCCTTCTGCGGTGGGGACGAACCGGAGGGTGTTCCCGACACCGGTCGTTTCTACCGATTGCGGATGCAGCGATGAGGTGATGTCCCAGATGTGTGTGTCGGAAGTCGCTCCGGACAGGATGTAGCGATCGTTCGTACCGGCCCGTTTGAACCGGAAGCAGAGCGATCCGCTTTGGGGCAGCACGAGGTTGCGTTTGTAGTTGATCCGGACGTAGTTGAGTGCGGCGCGTCGCAAGTTGGCGTTGCTGTTTACCACCAACTGGAACCGGAGCTTCACCGTGCCGTCGGTTTCGGGAACGTTGTAGCTGTCGGCAACGAGCCGGATAAATTCGTGCGAATCGGCGATCGTGCTGATGTTCGATGTTTTGTATTGTGTCCCGTTGCAATAGCTGTACAGGGTGGCGTTGCTCGATTGCGAGCCTTTGCGTTCGAGTTTGGCTCCGAACGAGTAGGCGACGGTAATTGCCCGGTCGGTCGCGTCTTCGAGCCGGAAGTCGTATTCCCGGTCGAGGTCGTAGGTGAAATCGTCGGCGAGGAAGAGCCGTCCCGTATGTCCGAGGCTGTAATTTTCGGGTTCGTACAGGAAGTATTCGTCAAAATCGGTTATGTCGGTGTAGTAGGTGGCGGGAGCAGGTGTTTCGGCGGGTTCCACGTGCATCGGTTCGCCTGTTTCGCTCAGGAAATAGTAGGTGCATTCCGAGTAGGGGTGCTGGTAATGTTCGTATTGTGCCGATGAGCTGTTGTATTGCCACCGCGTATTCCCGAGGGCATAGAAATAGACGGCATCGCCCGAATGCCATACCGAAATCTGGGGCAGGTCGTCGGGGGTGTTTTCCGAAAAGGTTTCGGGCAGCACGTTCCCGCCGTAACCGTAGATGTTCACCGCTTCGGGTCGGTCGAATCCCCATTGCCTGAGTTGGGCGTAGGTGATGCGGTGTATGCCTGTCTCCACGGTTTTCACCTTTACCCAGTCGCCGGATGCCAGTACCGAACGTGCGGCATAATAGTCGGTAGGCAGCGCCTGCATCGGGCGCGGCAGCAGGGAGAGGAGGCAGAGCACCCAAACGCGGATAATATGTCGGGAAAGGTTGTTCATGATGTGTACGGTTATTTGACGTGGAAGTTCAGCACCTCCCGGTCGCCGATAAAGCCCTGCAAGTGATTCCCGATCTGTACGGGACCGACACCTGCCGGAGTTCCCGTATAGATGAGGTCGCCGATTTTCAGGGTATAGAACTGACTGACGTATGCGATGATCTCATCGACCGGAAAAATCAGGTCGGCGGTATTGCCCTGTTGCACGGTCTTCCCGTCGATTTGCAGGGAGAATGCGGTATGGGCAATGGCGGTTTCTCCGTCGAGCGGAATGAATTCGCCGATCACTGCCGATCCGTCGAATCCTTTGGAGAGGTCCCACGGCGCGCCGGCTTCCCGGAAGCGGGTTTGCAGGTCGCGGGCGGTGAAGTCGATGCCTACGGTTATATCCTGATAATACCGGTGGGCGAACGGCGGGGCTATGTTTTTTCCGAGCCGGCTGATGCGTACTACCAACTCGGCTTCGTATTCGATCTGCCGGGAGAAGGCGGGGAGGAAAAACGGTTTGCCGTCTTTCAGCAGTGCCGATTCGGGTTTCAGGAATATGGTGGGATATTGAGGCTGCTCGCGTTGCGACATCTCTTCGTTGTGCGATTTGTAATTCCAGCCTACTGCAATGATCTTCATCGGCCGCTTTATTTTTTATGTTCCTGCAAGCGGTTGAACATGACCGCCAGATGGGCGTAGATGGAGGTGTTCTGGGTAACGATGTGTTTGGGAACCCGAATCCGGTAGGGTGTGAAGTTCCATACCGCCTTGATACCTCCGGCAATCATTTCGTCGGTTGCAGCCTGTGCTTTGTCTACGGGTACGGTCAGTACGCCGATTTGTATCGCCAGCGTCTTTCGCTTTTCGGCAAATTCCGAAACGTCGTAAACGGGGATGCCGTTGATGTTCTTGCCGGTTATTTCGGGATTTACATCGAATCCGGCGACGACGTTCAGTCCGTATTGCAGCAGTCCGGTATCTTGCAGCAATGCCGCACCGAGACTTCCCACGCCGAATATGCAGGCGTTGTGCATGGAGGTGAATCCCAGAAAATCTTCCAATACCGAAACCAGCGAATTGACTTCATATCCGACTCTGGTCTTTCCGGATATGTTCAGGAACGAAAGGTCTTTGGCGATTTGCGATGCGTCTACATTGATTTCTTTGGCGATTTGCGTCGAAGAAATATATTCGTCGCCCCGCTTCTTCAACAGTTTGACGTATGCGAGATACCACGGCAGTCGTCTGAGTGAAGGTTCCGGCAGTTTTATATTTATTTTTTCCGAATCGCTCATATAGCACATAATTTAGCCGTTGCAAAAATAGGAAAAAAAGTTCACTTTATTATCAGCTTCTTAGATAGATTGCCCGATATTTTTTAAGAAACCGATAGATATAAGTCTATATTATTCTTGCCCGAGTACAAGCAGGCGTCGGGTCTGTGTCGCTTCGTGTACGCCGTCGGTGGAGATGGTGGCGCGATAGAGGTACATGCCTCCGGGCACACGCGACCCGCTGGCGTCGGTCAGATCCCAATGTGCGGGGAACGAACTGAACAGGTCGGAACGCCCGGTCATTTCGTAGTTCCACACCTGCACGCCGAGCGGATTGAATACCGAGATGCGGACGGTGATCGTGGCATCGGGACGGTCGTGGGTGAGGTAGAAGTTGGTCGATGTACGGGCGGGATTGTTGTCGGCATAGAGGTCGGCGATGCGCGGTTTCAGCCCTTTATGCACCGAGAATCCGATTGTCGCCTCGGAGGAGTTGTTTTCAGTGTCCCACACCCGGAGTGTCAGCGTATGGTAGCCTTCGCTCAGGTCGTTGAGCGGATAGGCGATCGAGCCTTTTCCGGCGTGCCCGAGGTCTGCCTGATAGTAGATGCTGACATCGGTGTAGACCGTTTTGCCGTCGAGCGTCACCTGCATCTGGTGTCCTATACCCGCATCGGAGAGGTTGATCCCCGACGGGTCTTCGAATCCGGCGAAGAGCATCGGCGATTCGTTTACCTTGCCTCCGTCGGCGAACGACTCGGTGTTGAGGTAGATGTATTGTATTTCGGGTCCCTCTTCGTCTTCGGTTTCCAGATCGGCGATGCCTCCGACGCTGAAATCGGTTTCGCTGCCGTTGGCTTCGCGTCCGTTTTCGTCGTAGGCATAGAGGGTGATCATACCGTTCTCATCGGCGAATCGTATTTCACCGGGCATCCGGAACTTGATTTCGAATTCTCCGTTGCGGATCGAGTCCATGCCGGAGAAGAGACGTGTGGTGCGCTCGAAGAACTTGGTGGGCGTACCTTCTTTGCCGTATCCGTTCGAGATGACTTCGGCTTCGGCATCGAATACGGTGGGCTGGACGATGCCGTTGAAATCGGACAGCCGCGTCCCTTTGCGGTCCTGTATTTCGCCGCGTATGGTTACTTCGCCTCTCGCCTGCATCCACGGCAACTCTTCCGTGCCTACTTCGATGCCGTTGATCGCGGTCACTTTTGCCCGGTGCGAGGGGTAGTCGAGGCGCATGGCGGGGTCGCCCAGCAACGTATATACCAGTTTGTTGCTGTCGTCGTAAAGTACCGTGTCGTTTTTCGCGTTCTTGACGATGTCGCCCAGCCGCTGTATTTCGCCGTCGGCATCGCGTTTGAACAGCTGGTCGCCGATCCGGATATTGAGTTTCCGGTTTTCCGAGATGAAGGCTACCCGTGTCGTCGATATGAGGGCTATGGCTCCGCCTTGTTCGTTCAGGAAGAGGTATTCTCCGCCCGATATTTCTTCGGAGTCGTAGCGGCTGAAATCGCAGGTGGCGGTGATGAAGAGCGGCCAGCGTTTCAGATACATCGAGCGTATGTCGGTGATGTTCAGCAGCCCTTCGTGCGTCCAGCCTACGGGGTTGGCGTGTCCGGCATAGTTGAGTACCAATTGCCCCTCGTCGAGCAGCTTGAACAGGCGGCTCTTGGCTTCGGGATAGGTTCGCCCGGTAGAGGTGGAGACGGCGGGATAGGCGTCGATATATACTTTGTTGATGAATACGTCCGGATCGTTTCTGCGTATGGCGCGTTCCACATCGTCCGATTGCGTCATGTGTATGCCTCCGTTCTCGTCGTCGGCTACGAGGCAGATGTTGTTTTTCCAGTTGCCGAAGTTGGGTTCGGTGACGTAGTTGTAGAGTTTGTCTACTGCGGCTTTGGCTTCCGCAACGCTTTTGACGGGGAAGCGTCCGATGCCGATACGCATTTTATCGGTGGTAAGGCTTAGCCCCGAATTGTTGTCGAGCAGGGCGAAATAGTCGTCGCAAGTGTACGAACTCTTTTCGTCGGTGCCAGCCGGCGACTGGTAGGTGAGCAGCATCGGATAGTTCTGCGATTTGCCGTTGGTCGTGATCCGCCGGTTGTCGTACGATCCGCGGCCGAACAGCAGCAGGTGTTTCAGCGAGTGTTCGCCCTCGGGGCGGTCGTAGAACATCTTTGCCACACGGCGGTAGGCGGTGGCATCGGGTGTTCCCGACGAAAATTCGTTGAATACCCATTCGTGGTCGAGCACGGCTACCTTGAAACTGTCGATCGAGGTGTGCAGGTCGGCGATGCGTTGTGCCTGCGCCAGATATTCCGCCGGCGAGAGGATGATCATGTCGGGCGTTTCCATGCCGTGTATGTTCTGGTTTGCCGTTCTGCCTACCCGCGACGGTACCGGGTATGTCGCGCTTTCGTTGAATGCGATGTATTCGTGATACCCCGGTGCGGCTGGGGCGAAACGTATAGTGCCGTTTGTTGCCTGCACGTCGATCCGTTGCGGGGCGAGCGGCTGGGTAATATCCCATACTTGGGTGGCGTCGCTGCATCCCGAAATTTCGCATGTCCCGTCGAATTCGGGAATACGGAATTGCAGGCTGCCGTTGTTCAGTTTCAACTGCCGTTCGTACACGATCCGGATATAGTCGAGCCGGGCGTTGGTAACGGAACCGCCGGCTGAAAAGGCGATGCGGATATTGTTGCTTATCGTATCTACCGTCATCTCCTTGGTCGTGTTGATGAGTTTCAGAAATTCGTAGGTGGCATCGCTGTTTTGCGAAATCTGGTCGGAGGAGGTGGAGGCGAGGCTTTTGCCGTTTTGCGACAAGGCGATTTGTCCGCTGCCGCCCATGATCCGTGCGCCGAACGATACTGTCAGCGTCGCTTTCGAGGGAAGTACGGCATCGGTCAGTCTGAACGGAAAATTTTGCGAAGTGGTGTATTGGAAGTCTTCGCCCATGAACAGGCGTCCGGTTTTGCCGGGCGATACGATCTCTTTCTCATGCAACAGGTAGTCGGGGAACGATGTGTACACGTTGCCGCCCGCTGTTTCGCCCGGTGCGACCGACGGCAGTGCGGCTTCATCGCCGTCGCTTTCGGTCAGGAAATAATATCCGGCGGAAGAGTAGGTGTTCTGTGTGTGCGAGAAAGTTTTCCGGTCGGGGTTGTAACGCCATGCTACGGTTCCTTGCGCATAGAACATGATCTTGTTGCGTCCGCGATATACGGGCACTTGGGGCAGGTCGTCCGGATCGTCTTCGGAAAGACGTTCGGGCAATATGTTTCCGCCATATCCGTAAATACGTACTTTATCGGGTTGGGAGAAACCCCATTGCCGGAGCGTGGTGTGCGAGATCTGGTGCATGCCGGTTTCGGTGACCGAAATTTTCACCCATGTGCCTTGTGCCAATACCGATTCGGTAGCGTACTTTTCGGGTGCGAAAGCCTGCCCGTCGGGTACGAATATCGACAGGAACAGCATGGTGCAGAGAAATCGGATTCCCTGCATGGCGAAAAACTGGCGGATCGGGTGTCGTTGTCGGTTCATATACTGGCTTTCTGCCGTTCCAAAGCGGCGTGTCGCTGTTTTGCCCGCAAGGCTTTTCGGGGCTTCTTGCGGTTTCGGACGATGCGCAGGGCTTGGTTCGGGCGCTACACTTTCTTTTTAATAACGTGGCGTATCGGATTTTATTATAGTGTCGTCCGATAAAAAATTGCCGGACAGTGGCGGCTTGACGGTCTCGAAAAAAATATTTACTTTTGTATCTGCCCGATATGTCGGGCGGAAAAATAGGGATGTTATGGCAAAGAACGACTGGAAAGATCGGTTGAATATCGTCTATTCGACGAATCCCGATTTCAAATACGATGACGGAGGGGAGGAAGAAGTTGAAACGCTGCCGCCTGCCCGGCAGCAATTGCGGATACAGCTCGACAAGCGGAACCGTAACGGCAAGTCGGTGACATTGATTACCGGCTTCGTGGGAACGGAGGACGATTTGAAAGAGTTGGGCAAGATGCTGAAAACCAAATGCGGCGTAGGCGGATCGAGCAAGGATGGCGAGATACTGATTCAAGGCGATTTCCGCCAGAAGGTGTGCGACTTGCTGCTGCAAGCCGGTTACAAGGCACGGGTAATTTAACGGGGCTGCCGCTATGCTTCACATATACAGGGCTTCTGCCGGATCGGGCAAGACCTATACTCTGACATTCGAGTATATCAAACTCTTGTTGGGCTACCGCAACGAGCAGGGTATGCTGTGTCTCTTCCCGAAGGGGAGGGATATGCACCGGCATATTCTGGCGGTGACATTTACGAACAAGGCTACCGAAGAGATGAAGCGGCGGATCATTGCCGAGCTGAACGTGCTGGCGCACGAGCCGGAGCGGTCGGCTTATCTTCGCGACCTGACCCGTGAATTCGCCTGCGATGCGGAAGCGGTGAGCCGGATAGCCGGCGAGACCTTGTTCCGGCTGTTGCACGATTTTTCGTTTTTCAACATCAGCACGATCGATAAATTTTTCCAACAGGCGTTGCGGGCGTTTACCCGCGATCTGGGATTGCCCGGCGGATTCAATGTGGAACTGGACGACAAGATGGTGATTGCCGAAGCGATCGACCGGTTGTTCTCCGACTTGGACGACCCTTCGCAGAAAACCCTGTTGGAGTGGCTGATCAGTTATACCTCCGATCAGGTGGAGGAGGGCAAATCGTGGAATATCAACCGTTCGAGCGGTGAAAGCGATATTTTCAAATTGGCGAAAGAGCTGTCGAAAGAGACCTATAAACAGTATCGCAGCCTGTTGTTGGAGGTGGTTTCGGACAAGTCGGTATTGCTCGACTACCAGCGGTCGATGCGGAAAATCATACAGGAGTTTGTCGGCGAGCTGTGCGCTATCGGCAAAGAGGCGATGGAGTTGATCCGGAATGCCGGGCTGTCGGTCGAGGACTTCAAATACGGGACATCGTCTGCCCCGAGCTATTTCCGGAAAATGGAACAACTGACCCAGCCGAAATTCGATCCGCCCTCTGCGCGGTTCCGTAAGGCGGTAGACAACGAACGGGAGTGGTACAAGGACGATTCGCCGAAACGGGCAGAGTTGCAGGCTGTCTATCCGGCATTGAACACGCTGGCGGTACGCCTGTGCGAACTGCTCGACGGGGAGCGTTACCGGATGTTTGCCACGGCGGTCGCTACCGGCGAGTTCCTCTATGTGCTGGGGATATTGATCGACATCGACAAGCGGATCGAGGAGTATCAGGTCGAACACAATACGTTTCTGTTGAGCGAGACTTCGGGCATATTGAACCAGATCATCAACGAAAGCGATGCCCCGTTTATCTATGAAAAACTGGGTACGCAGATCGACCATTTCATGATCGACGAGTTTCAGGATACGTCGAGCCTGCAATGGCGGAATTTTTCGCCGTTAGTGTCGGAGAGCCTTTCGCACGGTCGTGACAATCTGATTGTGGGCGATGCGAAACAGAGTATATATCGTTTCCGGAATTCGGACTGGCAATTGTTGAGCCGCGGGCTGGGCAGACAGTTCTCGCCCGAACAGCGGCGCGATTTCGATATGGAAGTGAACTGGCGCAGTGCGCGGAATATCGTCGGGTTCAACAATGCTTTTTTCCAGCAGTCGGTATTGCGTACCGCCGCGCAATTGCAGGCGGAGATCGATGCCGCCGGCAACAGGGCGTGCGACGACTACCCGAAACTGTTTCTGGATGCCTATAAGGATGTCTGCCAGCGGGTGTCGCCGAAAGAGAATCTGCCGGGCGGGCACGTTGTCGTGCGGATGTGGGAACCCGAACGTACCACCGATTTCAGGGAGGAGGCGTTGGAACGGATTCCCGACACGGTACGGGCATTGCAAGACCGGGGGTATGAAGCCCGCGATATTGTGTTCTTGGTCCGGAAGAACGAGGAGGGTGCCGATATTATCGACCTGCTGCTGAAACTGAAAGCGGAGAATGACGATCCGCGCTACAATTTCGATGTGATCTCGAACGAATCGTTGTTGCTGTGCCACGCACCGGTGGTGAAAATGGCGATCGGCGTGTTGCACTACATGCAGTCGCCCGACTCGGAGATAAACCGCTTTCAGGCATTTTACGATTATGCGACGGCGTTGTCGCCCGATGCCGAAAGCAATGTGGTGTCGAGATATTTCAAAGACCGGGAAACTGCCGAAGAGATGTTGCGGGAGATTGCCCGGCAGGTATATGACAAGCCGCTTTTCGAAATGTGCGAACAGATATTCACCTGTTTCTCCGATAAAAGCGACCGAACCGAAACGGCGTATATCCAAGCCTTTCAGGATTGTGTGCTGGACTATACGCGAAACCATTCCGCCGACCTGCTGTCGTTTTTGGAGTGGTGGGAGCTGAAAAAAGAGAAGTTGTCGGTCAATACCCCCGACGGGCAGAATGCCATTCGGGTGATGACGATTCACAAATCGAAAGGATTGGAGTTCAGGGCAGTAGTGATACCGTTCTGCGACTGGTCGCTCGACAGTTCGCGTGCCCCGTTGATCTGGTGCTCTCCGCAGGTAGAACCGTTCGACCGTCTTCCGGTAGTCCCGTTGAAATACGGCAGCCGGTTGGGCAATACCTACTATGCCCGGGAGTATTACCGGGAAAAAGTAAATCAGTATATCGACAGCCTGAATGTCGCTTATGTGGCATTTACGCGAGCCCGCGAGGAGTTGGTCGTATTCGCTCCGCTTCCCAAGAAAGAACGGGAGATAAAAACTATCGGCTCGTTGCTCTCCCTCTGCCTCTCCGAACCGGCATTGCCGCTGCCCGAAGGGATGCGTTCGGTGGGGACGCCGGTGCGCCTCGATACGGGCGATACGGACAACGAGATCAAGTATGAGGCGGGTGCGGAGTGGTATCCGGTCTCCGAAGCCGAACCGGTTTCCGAAGCGGCTTTGTATATACCCGAATATGTGTCGATCGACCCAGCCGACCGACTGCACCTGCGTTTGCAGGGGAAGGGGGCTTTTCAGGAGAGCCGCGACCGTATTTACGGCACATGGATGCATCGCGTTCTGAGCGAAATACGTTATGGAGAAGATATAGATGCCGCGGTGGAGCGTTATCGTTTTGCCGGGGAACTCTCTGCCGAAGAGGCGGAACGGGTTACGCAGTTGCTTCGCCGGTGGATTTCCGACGAACGCACCTGCCGTTGGTTTGCCGCCGATGCCACGGTGCTGAACGAATCGGAAATATTGTTGCCGGAGGGTTCGTTCTATCGTCCCGACCGGGTGGTGATTCATCCCGACCGCACGGTCGAGATTGTCGATTACAAGTTCGGCACGGTGGAACGGAAAAGCTATCTGCGGCAGATCGGCAACTATGTGAATCTGGTTCGTTCGATGGGGTATGACAACGTGTCGGGATATTTGTGGTATATCACGATCGACAAGATCGTGCCTGCCGCCGGGGCGAAAGCGTAGCCCATAGGCAGGAAATAACCGGGCGGGTGCAATATCCGGCGGTATTTTCCGTTTAAAAGATCAAGACCGAAAAATAATGTTGAAGCGAATATTTATAGCCGTTGCGCTGCTGCTTGTCGGGAGCGGGAGCATCTTTGCACAAAAGCAAAAGGTGCAGAACCTGCCGTACTATGACAACCGCCGTTGGCATTTCGGTTTTTCGGTCGGTACGCATATTCAGGACCTGACGGTTTTCAGTTCGGGATATACCACGCCCGAAGGCGAGAGCTGGTTTGTGGAGGTGCCCGATTTCAATCCGGGTTTCAATGTGTCGTTGATGGCAGACCTTTACTTGTGCCCGCATCTCAACCTGCGGTTGTCGCCCGGTATGTTTTTCGGAAACAAAGTACTGACATTGCGCGACCATACCAACGGCACACGGCATACGCAGGACATTAAGTCTTACTATGTCACTTTGCCTTTGGACTTGAAATTCAGTGCCAAGCGTATCAATAACTATCGTCCTTACCTTATGGGAGGCGTAATGGGAGTTGCCGATATTGCCAAGAAAAAAAGTCCGATGCTGAAACTGAATACGTTCGATTGCTATCTGACGGTGAGTATCGGCTGCGATTTCTATCTTCCTTATTTCAAACTCAATCCGGAGTTGAAATTCTGTTTCGGTCTGACCGATCTGTTGCAGCATAAACGTCCCGATCTGCGCGAGCCGGGTGAGTTGAAGTTTACGGAGTCCGTCTCCAAAGTGCGTTCCAACATGATCGTATTGAGCTTCTATTTCGAGTGATATCCGTATCTGTATTTAGAGCATGATCTTTTTTATTCTTTTATTCATTGTTTTTTCTTTGTAAATTTGTACTCGTTAATGAAATGCAACGGAATGAAAAGCAGGGTATTGATATGGATCGGTCTGTTGTTTTGCGCAGGGGAAATACTGTGCCTTGCGCAGCCGGAGGATCTGCGGCAACGGCTTCTGCTGGATACGGCAAACCGTTATTTCATGGCGAACAACGCCGATTCGGCTTTGCTGTATTACCGGCAGGTTATCGAGGTGATTACTTCCGGCAGGCAGGGGGAACGGGAGTGTCCGGTGGATGCGGTCACCGCGTTGAACCGGAGCGGGATTATCTATATGAATCAGGGTAATTACTATCGGGCATACCGTTGTCTGATAGATGCCCTGTCCTTGTGCGAGACTTATGGCATTGTGTCCGAGCAGCCTCGGATATACAACAATATGGGCAATGTGTATTATCATTTTAAGAAATACGATATTGCCGAGGAGTATTATCGGCGAGCGTTGGCATTGTGTGCCGATTCCGCCCGTGCCGGCTACTACAACAACTTGGGTCAGGCTCTTTCGGAAATGGGCGAGGCGGACAGTGCTTTCTTCTACTTTGAGCGATCGTTGCAGGCATGCCGCCGTTACGACAACGATCGTCTGTTTGCCTTGTACAATTCGATGGCTTCGCTTTACCGGAAGGAACAGCAATTCGACTCGGCATTCCACTATTACCGGTTGTCTTCGGTGGAATCTCTGAAAAACAATAAGATAGAACATGAGGCGCAAAATCTGTCGGACTTGGGCAGGTTGTTCCTGCAACAGGGGCAGTTGGACTCGGCTTTGTTTTACGTCGGTGAATCCGACCGGCTTGCCCGTGAGAACGGTTTCCTGAAAGTCATGGTAGAGAATGCCTTGATATGGTCGCAGGCGGAGGAGTTGCGGGGCAATACCGAAGGGGCTTTCGGGTATTACAAGCGGTATGCCGGATTGCGCGACTCGGTGTTCAATGCCGGCACGTTCGGAGACATCAGCCAGTTGCAGCGTTCGTACGAGAAGGATAAGACCAACCGTCAAATCGAGCAACTGGTGGTGAAACAGCGGGAAAAGGAACGTACGATAGCCATTACTTTGTGTGTCCTCGCGGTCGTGTGCATTGCCTTGCTATATATTTACCTGCAAAACCGTAAGCTGGATAAGGCTTATAGTGCGTTGGTGGAAAAGAACTTGGAGATAAAGCGGTATGAGGAGAAGGAGAAAGAGAAAAAGACGGATGCGGGCTATGGTGTGCACGATGAACTTTTCGACCGGATATTAGCGGCGATGGAAGATACGGCGATGATTTGCGAACCCGATTTTTCCATCGACAAGCTGGCGACGGCGGTGAGGTCTAATCATACGTATGTGTCGCGTGCCATTAAAAACGCCACCGACAAATCTTTCCGTCAGTTCCTCAACGGCTATCGGGTACGCGAGGCGCAACGCATATTCTCCGAACCCGAAGCGGCACGATATACCATCGAGTCGGTTGCGCTCAGGGTGGGATTCAAGTCGCGCAATGCTTTTCACGACGTATTCAAAGACCAAACCGGTGTCAGCCCCAACTTCTATCTGAAATCCTTGCGCGAACGGCTGAATGGTTAATTTGCCCAATTTATCGGAATTCGGGCAAATGATATTTCTGTATACGGCAAATATTTCATTCCTGTCAATATCTTTACCTCGTGAATAAAACGGGCGGAAATATTATATTCTGCCGGGTTTAATATTTCTTTAACTTCAAACTGGAATTTTATGAAGAGAGTATTACTATCGGTGCTTATCGCTTTGTCGTGTGTGGCGGCGCAAGCGCAAATCACGGCGTTCCCTTATGCAGAGGGATTCGAAAATAACGGTACCGACTTGCCCGAAGGCTGGACGCAGGAACAGGTAAGCGAAGCCGGTGAATCCGGAACGACCCAAGTATGGACGGTCGTACCCACTAATGGAGGTATGTTTTTAGATCCTGCAAGCACGCATGACGGTGGGTATAAGATCGCTTTGGGAACGGATGTCATGGGCGGCTCCGTAGCCCGGTTGATTACGCCGGCTTTTGACTTGACCGGAGTGGCTGATCCTCAATTGAAGTTTTGGCGTACACAAAAGAATTTTATCGGCATCAATGCGTTGAAAGTATATTACAAGACTTCTGCTGCCGGCGAATGGACTTTGCTGGAAAGTTATGAAGAGGAAGCGGCGGATTGGACGCAAGCTACATTGAACCTGCCGGACCCGTCGGCTGACTACTATCTTGCCTTTGAAGGATATGATTTAGGTGGTTTCGGCGTACAGTTGGACGACATCCGTATTGTTGCCGCTCCTACCGGTCCGGTCATTGGCGAGAGTGAACCCTCGCTGAACATGGGTACGGTCTACAACAACCTGCCGACGCAAGAATATACCGCCACGTACACGGTGAAGAATACCGGCGTGAAGGAGCTGGTGATTGCATCGCTGGGCGATGCTACCTCCCCTAAACTGACGGTAGAGGGGCTGCCCGTCGCTGTGAATCCGGGCGAACAAGGTCAGTTCGCCGTGAAACTGTCGGGCACGAACGAAATGGAGCCGGGCTTTTTCAACGGGAAGTTGGTGCTGGTATCCAATGCAGAGGATATGGGCGAATTTTATGTGGACGTAACGGCGACGGTATCGACAGTTGCAATCAGTCCCTATCTTTATACCGATTTGGGTACCGATATGACGGCTGCATTCCCTGCTGACTGGACGACAGACAACCCGTTCGGTTTCAAACGCTTTATGGCATCGATGGACGGCGGTATAGACAATTCGCCGTGTATGGCTTCGTCGATAGGAAATGATTCATGGGACTTGATACAGTCCGGCTTCGTATTTATGGGGGAAACGCCTGTTATCTCTTTCAATTATAAATTGCTGCAACAACCGCCTATGGGATTCGATTTTACCGAACCGGTTCCCGCAGAAAACTTCAAATACGAAATATCCATATCCAAAGACAACGGCACTACTTGGAATGTGCTTACGCCGGTTCCGGCAGAGCATACTGCCACGACCGGATTTGCAGAAGTGACAGCCGATGCAGGTGCTTACGCCGGCGAAATATGTCAAGTACGTTTCCGTTTCGAGACTGTCGGTACGCTGAACAATGCAAGGCTGTGGGTGGATGACTTTACTATCGGTACGGCTCCGGTCAATGAACTGGGAGCGGTCGCTGTGGTCGGTTCGGCTACGCCGACAGCCCTCACGGCAAACGATTATGCCGTGCAGGTGCGGAACAACGGCTCTGCCTCACAGGAAGATTATATCGTGAAACTGATGCAAAAGGGTGAGGACGGCGATGTGGAAATAGGCAGCCAGCCCGGCGTGCTTATCCGGTCGGGTGAAACGCATGATTTCACTTTCGAATGGACGCCTATGTTTGAGGGTGCAGCCAAACTCTACGGTGAAGTGGTGATGGACGATGAATACTCTCTGAACAACCGGACTGATATCTTTCCGGTGACAGTGCAACCCGGAGCCTATAAAACCGTAACCGTGGGCGACGGCAATAACGAAGGAAACTATTTCCTGCCTTACAATACATATTATATGCAGAGTCTGACCCAGACCCTTTATTTCCCGCACGAACTGAAAACGAACGGCGGAAAAATCAGTTCGCTTACCTACCATGCCACAATCGTGAAAGGCATAGTCGATTTGAACGACCTGCCCATTCAGGTATGGTTGGGTGAAACCGATAAAGATAATCTTGCCGACAGTTGGGTCGATCCCGCGACACTTACCTGCGTGTTCGACGGAACAATCGGTTTCCCGGTCGGAGAATATGATGTTACGGTCAATTTCGATACTCCATACGAATACAAGGGCGGCAACTTGGTGGTATATTCGTTCCGTAAGAAAGTGGCTGACGGAGCTTACGGAAACATGAACAACCGGTTTACGAGTACCAATTACCCGGGATCGGCTCGTTCACGCGCCAATTATTTGGTGGATGATGTGGTGTTCGACCCGATGCAGCCTGACGATATAGAGATTGTAATGCCGATGGACTTTATTCCGAATACGAACTTTGTGTTCGACTTCTCCGGTACAGGCGCCCTGACCGGCAAGGTAGACAACGGAGCCGAAGCCCTCGGAAACGTGACGGTGCAGGTAGAAGGTACGGATCTTTATGTACTGACCGATGCCGACGGCAAGTATGAATTGCCCGCTTTGGTTCCGGGCGACTACCGCATGACGGTGGGCAAGCACGGCTATTTCTCCCGGACGTTCGATGTGACGGTTGCCGCCGACGGCGTGGCAACGCTCAATGCGACTCTGGAAGCCATACCTACCTATACCGTAAGCGGAAAGGTAACCTCGACCGATCATCCCGACGGCGTGGCTGGCATTACGCTGACGCTTTCCGGATATCACGATTATACTGCCACCACCGACGGGAACGGGATATATGCTATTGAAGGCGTGTATGAAAACAATACTTACACCGTGCAGGTGCGCCACAGTCTGTACGACGACTACGATGCCGCATTGACGGTGCTTTCAACCGATGCTTCCCACAATATCGAATTGGTGGAAAAGGCTTATCCGGTGTTCAGCGCGAAAGCCGAAAAGAGCGAAAATAATGTCGTGGTGACTTGGGAAGTTCCCGTAGCCGGACGCGACACGACTTACCAGATCGACGATAATACGCCGGAAAGCGGGGAATCTGTGAGACCGGGCAACGATGTCCGGATGGGCAATGAGTTTGAAACTACCGATGAGGGTGTACTCAAAAGCGTTTTGATACTCGGCTTGGCAAACCCGGATGCAGCCGGCAATGACGAGACTCTGACCGTTGAGGTGTATGACTCCAACCGGCAACTTATCGGTACCAGCGATCCCTTCCGTCTCCCGGAGGATGCTTGGGTGAATGTGCCGCTCGACAACATCCGCTATTCGGGCACATACTATGTCATGGTGCGTTGGCAGAACCTTACCGGGGCTACCAACCATATGGCTACCGATACGAATGGTGCGTATGCCGAGGAATACCTGAGCTGGGCTTATGCAAACGGCTCATGGACCGAAATGTACACGGCGTTCCGTATGCACCTCGTGTTCATGATACGCCCGAATGCCGTGATACCTGATGAGAGCGTTACGGCTACCCCCGAAAGCTACACCGTGTTCCGGATGCTTAAAGGCGAGGAAGAAACCCGCGACAACTGGACGGAACTGACGACGACTGCCGAACTCCGATATACCGATACGGCATGGTCGATGCTTGACGAAGGCAGCTACCGCTACGCTGTGACGGCGATCTATGCCGGCGACGGCAATCAGTCGGAACCGGTATTTACCAAGTCGGTATCTACTCTCGAAAGTGGTGTGCCTGCCGTCGATGCCGATATGGAGCTGAACGTATATCCCAATCCGGTAATAGGCGTGCTGAATATCGGCACCGATGCCGAAATTACGGAAATAGCCGTGATGGATTTGGCGGGCAAGGTGGTGGCTGTACAGACCGGTAACCGCCGGCAAATCGACCTTAGCCTGCTCCCAGCCGGATATTACACGGTCTGCGTGGGCACGGTGGAGGGTATGCGCTCCGTCAAGATTGTAAAACAGTAAAGGCTGACCGGAAACGGTATTGTATGATAATCGGGAAAAGGGGTTGGGAAAACCCTGAAATGGTCTTTCCGAAAAGTTGCAGATTGTAACGGCAAGATCTGAAAAGAGTCGTATCAAACTCGGTTTTGAGTAATGATACGACTCTTTTTTTGCCTTTAAAGATGTTCTGGTTTCAAATTAAAATCCATGTAGGCTAAAATTGTATTTGGTGTATCGGAATAGTTAAAATAATGTGAGTTCGACGAATTATAATTGTCTGAAAAAATGGTGATTGGCGAAAATTCCTGTAACTTTACTTTCTGTGGATATAGTGGTAATCGCTTAAATATTATTATTGGATACTATAAATTTAATGCCTTTGCCGCTATGTTTCTAATTTTTAAATGAATATATTTTCGCTTATATCGAATTCACGTTATTTATAGTGCTCGAATTTGCGGGAAATCGGGGAATCTCGCATTTTAAATTTGCGGGAAATCGGGGATTTTGCTATTTTAAATTTGCGGGGAACTGAAAATGCTTTTTTTTGCATCTAAAATAGCCTTTGATATTATGGAAAAGAGAGTCTTTAAAAGGAAAATATACGACAGGATTCTTCAATGGAAGCAAGAATCTAATGGAGATGATACAAGGTGCTGACATTGCGCGACCATACCAACGGCACACGGCATACGCAGGACATTAAGTCGTACTATGTCACTTTGCCTTTGGACTTGAAATTCAGTGCCAAGCGTATCAATAACTATCGTCCTTACCTTATGGGAGGCGTAATGGGAGTTGCCGATATTGCCAAGAAAAAAAGTCCGATGCTGAAACTGAATACGTTCGATTGCTATCTGACGGTGAGTATCGGCTGCGATTTCTATCTTCCTTATTTCAAACTCAATCCGGAGTTGAAATTCTGTTTCGGTCTGACCGATCTGTTGCAGCATAAACGTCCCGATCTGCGCGAGCCGGGTGAGTTGAAGTTTACGGAGTCCGTCTCCAAAGTGCGTTCCAACATGATCGTATTGAGCTTCTATTTCGAGTGATATCCGTATCTGTATTTAGAGTGTGGCATCACAAACGTATTTTGTGATGTCTATTACAGGTAGTTTACTTCCGGCATCGATTACATGTTGTATGAATTCTGCACATTCGTTTTCCGTCATTAGATTTCGAATAAAGGCGTAGTATAAAAAATCGAGCGTTGTCAGATAAGTGATTCCGTTCTGGCTGCAATATTCTTTGATGTCTCTCAGGTTGCTACTCCCCAAAACGTCATGGTTGTCTCGGCAATAGATCATACAAGCACTTTCTCCTTTACCCAATGTCGCTTTCAACCGGTAATATTCTCTCATAGATTCTCCTTTGGGGGCAAAGGTTTCTATTTTTATTTTCTTTAGAAAATGAAAATAACGATCGATAAACGATTTGGTCTCTTTGTTTTGAGCGAGTTCGTCGTAGACTATATCCAAGATCAAATATTCGTATTCTGGGAATATATCGGGCAACAGCGAAAAATAGCCGGCTTCCATAAAATGGATAATGACATCTGCATCGAGTATGATTTTAGTCTTTTTACAGGTCATTGTTATTTATTTTGTTGAGCAATTCTATGTAGTGACCTTCCGATATTTTACCTGTTTCAAACAACGTATGGGCTTTTTCTCCGAAATCTCCGATTATTAAGTTGGCATTGGCGGCTTCGTACAGGCTGGTATCGTATCCGAAATTTTTGGCAGATTTTTTTACGGCTACTGCCGCCAACTCGGCGTGATTCTCTTTGGTGATGATTCCTAAATTCATCAGTCGGTATAGTAGCGCAGTTCGGGATACGGCGAAATAGTGTTCGAGTTTTAGAACGGTTGCGATAGAGATTCTTTTTGAATTTAATTCTTCTTCCGGAATCATTTGGCAGATGCCGCATTCGGGCATTAAAAATAAGGAGGCGAATAGGTCGGCACGTTGTTCCGATATATCTTTACTGCCGTTCCCCGGATTGCATTTGTGCGGAACAGGGTTCTCTTCGAAGAAGAGATGATATAGCTCATGGGCGATTGTAAAATGTTGGCGTCCTTTGGGATGATTGGAGTTGATAAGCATGAAACGATGTTCCGATTTATCTTTCAGGCACATGCCGGAAAAGTTCTCGGATAAAGGTCTGAAAACAGTCAAAATATTTAATTTCAGCAATAGGCTTTTTAAGGATATGGCTTCCGATGCACCTAATCCGTTGTCGGCACGGAATGCCGAAGCATTTTTTTCGATAATGAATTTGACCGGGTTCATTTTTTTGCGATTCGTTCCATTTTCAGATATGATTTTACAATGTCTTTGAAGCGGGCAATCTCTTTCATATCCGCTTCTTCGGTATTGGTGATTCGGAATGCAGTGACCAATATTTCATTGTCGGTAGAAGCACTCTCTTCAAATAAAATTGAAGGTTCGCAACCGAATAAATTAGAGAGTGATTCTAATATATTGTATGGAATCTCCCGGAGACCGCTTTCGTAATTGCTATATGCCGAACGATTTATGCCGATGAATTTCGCTGTCTGCTCTTGTGTAAAGCCGGATAATTCGCGAGCCTTTTTTAAATTATCCCCAATAATTTGGTTAAGCGTTTTCATATCCGTATGTTGTTTGTATTCCTGTGGCAAAAATAATATCTTTATGAAGTAAATGAAAATAATGACACGTAAAAAATCATATAATTCATTTATTTCAAAACTATCACCATTTTTTTGTATGGAGATATACTTTCTTATTATTTGAATTTGGCACGTTCAGGATAGTGTCCGGCATCGGATTCACTCTTTCACCACACGCCCTTCGATACGGGCATTCGCCTGTTTGCCTTGTCGGGTCAGTTGTCGGAAATGACCGATAATCGCTTCGCGCATTACTTCGGGGAAATCGGTGCGGGCTACGGAATTTTTGAACGGGGTCAGTTTGTCGCCGCCGTTTGCTAAATAGTCGATCGTAGCTATGGTATATTCGCAGTTGTCGTCTACCGGTTTGCCGTTTATCGTCAGGGCGGTGATACCTGCATCCGAGAATTTCAGGCGTACCTCGCGGCTCACCGCTTCGCCGCCCCGGGCTGCGACAATCTCGAACAGCGCACGAACGTCGCTGCCTTTCAGCGTGACTGCCGACAAGCGGTTGTCGAACGGGAATATGGAGAGTATGTTGCCGATCGTGACATTGCCTTGCGGCAGGGTGGTGCGGATGCCGCCGACATTGAGCAGCCCGAAATCGACCGGTCTGCCTAACCGCTGTTCCACTTCGTATTTGATCATATCCGCCGACCAGTTCGACAGCAGATCTTCGGGGCGTTGGCGGTCCATTGCCTGTGCCGAACGTCCGACGACGATTGCTTTCAGACTGTCTACCTGCGTTTTGTAAGGTGATAATCGGGCGATGAATGCCGTGTCAGCCCGGTTGTCCCAATGGGCATCTACCGGAATCAGTTCGGATGTGATGCGCGGGGTTTGCTCCCTGCATCCGGCAAGGAGTTGCAGTGTGGCGAAGAGAATGGCATACAGTATGCCGATATGTTGTTTTCGTGTCATGACGATAAGTTTTCGAAGGTTGGATTACAGTTCGATAGTCAGTTTACCGAAATAGGCTCCGGTCGATCCGGTCTGGGTAATGATTACCTCTTTCCCGTCGCGGTTCTTTATCCGGTAGGGCGTTTTCGGGTCGGGTTGGCTGTCGATCGCTTTCGGATCGATCAACGTGTGCGAATGTCCGCCGATGATGATGTCGATATCCGCCGATGCGGCTGCCAGTTCGGGATCGGTAACTAACCGGTCGGCTTCGTTGGCTTTCGTGTATCCGAGGTGTGAAAGGACGATCACGAGGTCGGCACCCTCTTTTCTCAGCTGGGCGGCTGTACGGTTGGCGGCTTCTATCGGGTCGGTGAACTGTACGCCCTCACAACGGTCGGAGGCGATCAGCCCGTCGGGATCGACTGTCAGTCCGAATATGCCTACTTTCAGCTTTCCGAAGGTTTTCAATACATACGGTTTCACTAATCCGGCAAGCGGCGTGCGGCTGAAATCGTAGTTTGCCGATACATAGTCGGCGTTGGATTGCCCTACCATTTCGGCGAGGGCTTCCACCCCGTTATCGAATTCGTGGTTGCCGAATGTGCATACGTCGTAGCCCATGATGTTCATTGCCGTTACTTCCGCCTTGCCTTTGAACAGGGTGAAATAGGGCGTGCCTTGCACGATGTCGCCGGCATCGACCAACAATACATGCGGCTCGGCTGCCCGGATGCTGTCTATGATCGCTTTTCGGCGTACGACTCCGCCCATGTCGGCGTTCTTTTGGGTGTTGTCCAACGGTTCTATCTGGCTGTGTGTGTCGTTTGTGTAGAGTACGATCAATCGTTCGCCTGCCCCTGCCGGCAAGGAGGTGTACAGAATGCCCGAAAGGCAGAAGAGTAGTCCGATAATTGTTTTTTTCATGTTGTGTCGTTCTGTTTTGACAGCAACGAAGATACGAAATTTTTCGATGCATTGAAACGGGGTTGTGCCGAAATTCAAGTTTTCGACACAACCCCGTTTATGATTTATCGGGAGCTATCGCTCCTGCCTGTTTTTACTTTAAATTTACTTTACAATCGTTTTCACTACGGTACTGCCGGCTTTCACGATCATTACGCCTTTGGCGTTTACGGCGATTGCGCTGCCGTCGGCTACGCCGTCAGCTACTTTTGCACCGGCGATGTTGTACACAGCTACGGCTTCACCGTTTCCGGCTACGTAGATATTGCCTGCATAAGCGGTTACGTTTACAGCGGCTGCTTCTACGCCTTTCACTGCGCTATCGTCGAGTTTGTATTCGGTTACGTTCTTTACGCCCGTGTAGCTGAAATAGCCGGTAAGTTCGCCGTACACCGATACGGTCTTGTTCAGATTGCCGGGGTTGTCGAGCAGGTTGAGTGCGGTGCGGATTTCGGTATTTGATTTCAACTCTACCGGGATGTATGTCTCCACACCCTCTTCTCCCAATGCGATATTGGAAGCTACTGCGTCTGCTTCCGACAAAGCTCCGCCGTTGGCTGCACACCCTTTGATCGTGCCTTTTACCCAGAACGGTCCGGCGGCGGTGTTATTGAGCGTGATTACATCTTGTACGTCCAGCGGGTCGGCTTCCGTTCCGGCATGTGCGGCAACGATTGCGCTCATCGGCACTTCCACTGTTTTTTCGCCCGATGTGAGTGTCAGAACAGCTTGTGCAGTTCCGGCAGCTCCGGCGGTGAAGGTTACCGACAAAGCTCCGCCTTCTGCGGGCAATGTAGCCGGTTCGGCAGAGAACATGGAGGCTTGTTCGCCGGTGAATGCTACTGCGATTTCGCCCGACAGGTTGCTGCCTACTACGTTGATCGATTGCGAGGTAGTTCCGTTAAGACCTGCACCGAATGCTAATGTCGTTTTGTCGGCGATGATAGCCGGTTCGGCAGATACTTCGTTGATCGTGATATTGGCGTATTGTGCATTCTTGTTGGTCGTAAGCAGTTTGTAGACCGTACCCACTGTCTGGTTTTGCAGCAGGAACGTCTCTTTTTTAGCTTCCGCATTGGCATTGATCGCTACCTCTTTCACCAATTCGTCACCGGCATAGAGGGCTATTTCCAAAGCGGCGGATGCACCTTTCTGGATGGTGACGTCGATCGAGCCTACTACGAAATCTACCGTCGGCAGAATCACGTAGCCGTCTGTTCCGTACACCATCAACGAGCCGTCGCCGTAGCTGTTGTATTTGGCGTTGAAGATCGTCCATGTTCCGGTCTCGGTCGTGACGGTCGATTCTTCTTTGGCGTTCTTCGTGGGTAGCCCCATATCGTTTGTCGTGAAGTCCTGCGAAACGGACTGGGCGGCAAATGCGCTTCCTGCAACGAGCAAGGCGGCGGTTGCCAATAAGTTTTTCAGAGTAAATTTTTTCATACGCATGTTTTTTATGGGTTAATGCTGTAAAGATAGTAATATATTTATGGATAGTCAAAAATTGGACGTTTTTGTGAGTTAATAGGAAATAAAAATGAATAGATATTGTAAATCGGAGAAGAGCCAGAGAAGGGGATATATGACTGAGAGGGATACAGGTGCCGCCCTTGGCGGCTGCGAAAAGCAACGCGGCTTCGTAGCAGAACACTACGAAACCGCGTTTATGATTTAATCGGGAGCTATTGCTCCTGCCTGTTTTTACTTTAAACTTACTTTACAATGGCTTTTACTACGGTACTGCCGGCTTTCACGATCATTACGCCTTTGGCGTTTACGGCGATTGCGCTGCCGTCGGCTACGCCGTCAGCTACTTTTGCACCGGCGATGTTGTACACAGCTACGGCTTCACCGTTTCCGGCTACGTAGATATTGCCTGCATAAGCGGTTACGTTTACAGCGGCTGCTTCTACGCCTTCGATTGCCGTACCTTCATTTTCAACAATTTCTGTCGGGTAGATTTGAGGTGCTTTTTGGTAAATGGAAACGAAACCGGTTACTTTGTAAGTCTTGTCGGTTACGAGGTTGGCTACGAGCAGGAAGTTGTTACGGATGGTCATTTCCAAATCTTCTTCTACTGCTGTGGCATTCGATGCTTTGGACGCACTGAACGAAGCGGCGGCTTTGAAGGTTACTTCTTCGATCTGGATGTATTGGTGAACCATATCGGTTGTGATTTCTGCCAATGTTTTTACGCTCGGGGCAACGGCTTCGCCTGCGACAGCATCAGGGATCAGCGACGGAACCATTTGGGCAGCATCGTTATACATGGCTTTCGTTCCTACGATACCGGTCAATACATCGCCGTTGTTGAGCGTCGGGTTAGTTCCGGCTTGGCTGTAAACCAACAACGATCCGCTGTTGTCGCAGATGTAGAGGTTCTGGGCATTGCCCCATGCTACCGATACGGCACCGGCAATACGGCACAATTCATCTGTTTGAGCGGCAATGAATCCTGCAATATTTTCAACGACAGTCGGGAAAGTGAGAGACAATGTTTTGATAGCACTGTTTTCCATACCCTCTTTGATAGCGATGGCTTTGATGACAACGCTTTCGCTTACTTTCAGCGGATTGGCAGCATCGTAAGCTGTCGATTCGGCAGTCGGGTCGGTTTCGTCGGTCGTATAGTAGATTGTAGCACCTTCTGTCTCGCAAGTGATCTCGATAGTTTGTTCTTCGAGATACGAACCGGAACTGATCGAGAACTCAGGAGTTTTACAAGCGTTTTCCGATACAGCTTCGGCTTTTTTGAAAAGACGAAGATTTTGTTGTGATCCTGTATAACAAGCGAATCGAGGGCTTGAAGCATTGTATTGTAAGTCCCAATTACCGCCTGTTTTTCCGGAGCGCAGTGTTGCTGTACCCGAAGCTATAGTGATAGTAAATTTTGCATTGGCTGAAACTGATTGGACATATTCAGCTTTGTTTTTGGCAGAAGCTGCTGCTACATATCCAGATGCGGAGGAAATAGTGTAATAGTCTCCTTCGTTGGTTATGGTCCACACGATATTTTCCGCAGGGTCGGTGATTGTTCCGTTAGAAATTGTCACTGCCGTATTCTCAAAATATGAGCCGGAGTTTTGAGTCGTAGTCATTGCCATATCTGCCTTTGCGGCAGTAATAACGTACGATGCACCACTTTCGATTTCGTCTACGGACATGACTTGTACATAATCTACCGCCATAGCGTTACCGGCAAATAAGAGTGCGGCAGCAGCGGCTAAATTTTTCAGAGTAAATTTTTTCATAAGACTAATTTTTAGGGGTTTTATCAATGACGCAAAAGTAATTATAATATATAGTCTTGCCAAATATTTTACATGCAATTATTTAAATGTAATTATTTTGTAATAAATATTGTAATCGGATGAATTTTTCTGCAAAGCTATACCGGGATGTAAAATTAATTACAAGAAAATTATGGCTTAAAAAAACTTGCTATGAGCTATTTGTTGTAAATATATAACTATTTGTGAATTAATTGTTTATTCTACGAAAGATAATAACGGATTTGAAAAATCGGTGGTTGGGTACAAATTTGTTTGACTGCTTGGCGTCTTGGGGTAAAACCTTATAATGCCTGTAACCGCTGTAACTGTTATGGCGGTTATTATCCGTTCCGACGCACCGAAAAGGGGTTGCCGATCGTGATTGAATAATTATAGTGTGAGTTTCTTGGGTCTATCGCCGCTTATTGTTGTATAAGTACATTAAACACGTTGCGTGCTTTATTCTGAATTCATCGAACTCATGTTAAACTATAATGTGATCTGATTCCTCAAAAGATTAGTCTTTGTCAAATAAGACCCATTTACCTGTTTTATCACTTCCCTCCCGTTTTATGAAGCCTAATTCCCGAAGGGCTTGGGTAGCTCTTTTTGCCGTTTTTTCATTTATAGTAAGTTCCTGCGACATTTCAAAATGGGTGATTGATGGATTACTTCTGATAAGTTCCAATACCTTTTGTTGAATGCCGGTCAGTTTTACAGGGACATTTACAGGGACATCGGAGACGTTGAGCCGCTGGATTGCGGATTTGAGAGGGAATGTGACAGTAGCAATAGTGCGGTCGCTTTCTATTGTTGGACGTGTACCGGTTAGAGTTTCCCAACTCGTGAGTTTTTTCATGCCGTAACCAGCATTTTCAGCGATGCCAACGTAACGAAAAAGTTTAGCAATGGTCGGATTGCGGAGCTTAGAATATACTTTACCGAGGATTTCATTGACTGGCAGCGGAAAGGCTCCACCGTTCATGAACTCTATGTGGTCGGTATAGACGCGGATACATGAACGGAGAGAGTCAAAGTGGTCGCAGTGCATCACCATATTTGCAAGAGCCTCGCGTAGTACCAGATACTGGCTTTCGTCTGTAATGGCGAACCCGTTCTCTTTTATGTGTATCGGAGCATCAACGAGAGTGCGGAACCGACGAAGAATAATCTGGACGGCATCCCAAATATTCTGCTGTTCCGGTATGCGGTAAGTATATCGGATTTCGGCTTGTTGAATTGTCGGTGCCGGAATCTCTATATAATCCACGCAGAATGTAGGTACATAGCGCAAAACGTATGGTGATTTGCCGAACATCAGTAGTCCGGCATAAGTAAGCAGTCCATTGTTGGTGATATTGACACTCTCACAGAAGTCAGCGTCATCCACATCTCGTAAATCTGGAAGATTGCTCGTCTCGCCAAGAGCGAAACGGTAGTTATGTAGCGATTCGAGACTGAGCATTTTAATCCCGGATTCTGGTATGGTTTCTTCTGTTTTCTTGCCAAATGACTGGTTTCGGAACATGGCGCGTATCTCGCCCTCTGTCGCCCGTTGGTCGCCGCTACCCATTCTGAGAAATGTGTTAGCCGGATTGCCGAAATACACAGGCTTCATATCAATCTCGGGAAGATAGAATGCAAGCAGCCTTCACTTCGAAATCGTCCCATTCTATGTCGCGTAGCCGGGCTACAAGTTCTTCCTTCGTCATTTCAAATACAAAATTAACTAATTTTGCTGGATTGTCAATCGGTTACCCATTTATTAGGTAACAGCCGTAACAGTTACAGCGGTTATAGGAATGAGATGCCGTGGCTACATGTCTTCCAACGACAAGCAGACGGTTTCGAGATGGTATTGGGGCAATATTTTTTGTTTCAAATGTTCTGCTTTTGCCGCAAGTATTTGCGGTTTGAAATTCTTTTTTTGCCGTTTCACTTCTGCCACTATCGCCTGCTTTTTTTCCAATTTTAAAGCAACGATATCTATCTCATTTTGGTTGCCCTTTGATTCCCACCACGATCCGATTGCTTTGTATTGGAAACTTTCGGCGAATTGTTGTTTGAAATATCGTTCCAACAGTTTTCCCGAATATGTGGGATAATCGGATTTGACAATGGTTTGTAATCCGATGAAGTTTTTTATTTCGATCAGGGAACGATGCCGGTCGAAATAGTTGAACCAAAACCGGAGGAAGTTGTCGTGTATTTCATAACGGATGGTTTGAGATCCCTCTTTTGCCAGTATCGGTCGTTGCCGGACAATGATGTTGTAGTCTTCCAACAGACGTTTAAGTTGTCCGCCGATGCTTTTCCCGCCCAATGCCGCTTCTATTTCGGATTGAGTGTTGATCCCTCCCGAAATTGCGCTCAAAATGGAAAAGTAAACGGCGTGATTTTTTCCGAACTCTTCGATTAGCAAGTTTTTACCTTCATCGGTAAACGGGGAGTTCTCGCGAACTATGAAGGAGATCATTTCGTCGATGCTTAACATCCTGTTGTCGCAAAGCAATTCGACGTATTTGGGTACACCTCCTGTAAAGGTATATAGTGCCAGCAGTTCGTCGTTGCTGTATTGCGGGCGATAATCGTGCATGATCTCTTTTAGTGTCGTCAGGTCGAATGCCGATAGTTTGATGATGTTGTCCGCTCTGCCGAACAAGGGTTCTTTGGATTGTTGGAAAATTTTTTGCATCAGGGTATATATGGAACCGGACACGATCAAGTTCATTCGGGTGCGTTTACGCAGCATGTCCCATGTATTTTGTATATCGCTGTATATCGAATCATTGATATTGTAGAATTCTTGGAATTCATCGATAATCAAATTGAATGGTTTGTGGGCTGCCAGTTCCATCAGATATTGGAACAGGGTCCGGAATGTTTTGATTTCATTCGGTACGAATACATCGAGCGATTGGGCTATGATCGGGATAAATTCGGTACAAAGAGTGGCTTCGCTTTTACGTCCGACAAACAGGTAGACGGTCGGTAACCCTTCGACCGATTTCATGATAAGGCTTGTTTTGCCTATTCTTCTCCGTCCGGTCACTACTGTCATTCGGGAATGGTCGTTGAATGACAAATTCTGGATGCGCTGCAATTCCGCCAGTTCGCTTTTTCGATTGTAAAATTTCATGATTTCAATTTTGTAACCGCCGTAACTGTTACGACGGTTACAAAAATAAATAAAAAAAATGAAACCGTCAATAGATGCGGATAAATCGGGTTCGGTTTTTGTATTTTATCCCTTCCGACGCACCGAAAAAAAAGGAGGTGTGTCGAAATGAAAATTTCGGTACACCCCCTTTTCGGTGCGTCGGAATGTCTAAGATGCAAGGCGCTGAGGATGAGGACGACAGGAGTTTACTAACGTAAACGACTTAGCCCGAATTCCGATAGCAACGCAGCAGATTGGACATTCTGACACATCGTCCCGTGGTATCTGTGGTTATGGACAGTGTTATTTGATGACTTTGAAAGTCTGGTTGCCCGTTTTTACGATGTATATGCCGTCGGCAAATGCGCTCATATCGATGGTTTGGGAGCGGGTAGACAATACCCGGCGACCGATGCAGTTGTATATTGTCACTGTTGCACCGGGCATACCGGCGATATGTAATGTGCCGTTTTCGATATAACCCGAAACGGGACGTGTTTCAGCGGCTTCGATGCCGGTCGAAATGGAGAAGTCGAATGTCAAAGCCAGCGGGGTGTCGCCGATCGTGACCGTATAATCCCCGTCGGTGTTTTCGTCGGGTGTGAGTTCCGTATCTCCTGATTTTACCGTGGCTGCGGGCGATACCGTGAAGGTTACGGTTTCGCCTTCGTAGGCTTCGATCGTGGTTCCGTTTGTGATCGTCGTTATTTCCGATGCCACGCCTTCCCCTGCGACGGTTACCGTTCCGGTGCTTTCGATCGTGATACCGATCGGCTGCGTAAGGTATTCTATGGTAAGACCGGCAGTAGCCCATGCGGCATAGGCGTCGGCGTATGCTTTAAGCACTTTGGCTTTTGTGTTGGTGATGTTGGCGGCAGCACCGAACGAGCGGTCTCCCAAAGCGGGAGCGGTTTCTTTCCGGCAGGTGAACGTGCGTTCCGGATTTTTGTCGGTGAAGAACGCGAGGTTTCCGATTTTGGTTACGTTGTTCGAGATGGTGAATTCACAGATGCCGGTGCGGTCGAATACACGTTCTTTGATTTCTGCAATGTTTTCGGGAATCTCGGTGATTGTCAGATTGGTACAGAATTCGAATGCCCGTTCGCCGAACCCGGTTACTCCTGCCGGAATCCGGGAGACCGTGATGGCTGTACAGTTGGAGAAACCGTATTGTCCGATGCGGGTGAGGTTTTCGGGCAGCTCGCTTATTTGCAATTTTTTACATTTTTGGAATGCGTAGTTGTCGATGTTTGCCACCGATCCCCAGTTTACGGTTTCCAGATTGGCGCAGTTGTCGAATGCGTAGGCACCGATCTTTGCCAGATTGTCGGGCAAAGATACTGTTTTCAGGGCTGTCATCTGTTGGCAGAGTTTGTCGGTAAGGTTGTCGCCGGTGAATGCGACACCGGTGATGTCCAGTTCTTCGAGATGCGTTTTGAAGGTGGTTTTGAGGTAGGTCGCATCGGTATTGTCGAGTGTTTCGCCGGTGATGACGAGCCGGGTGACCGTGGTGGCTTCCGCTCCGTCGAGAGCTGCTGTGATTTCTGCTTCGAGTGCTCCGGCAGCGGCGTGGGCAACTGTCAAGGTTTGTGCCGAAACATTCCAGATGCCGCAAGCCAGCAACAGGGCGGCGGCTGAGAGTCGGGTATTTGATGTTTTCATAATACGAGAATGGATAAAGGGTTAAGAAGGTGTGTCGGGAATGGTCGAGATGCGAGGCTCTGACCATTCCGACACCGCTTCGGATAATTTTTTTTGAGGATTAGAACAAAATCGTTTTTTTCGTTTCTACCGATTTGCCGTCGGTAGCGGAGAAGATCAGTACGCCGTTCGGGATTTCCAGTTCGGATTTGTCGATCGAGATTTGTCCGTCCACTTCGGCACGGTAGATGCAACGGCCGTCGAGCAGCAATACCGAAAGTTGCAGCGTGTTGCCGGAGAGGTTGCGTACTACGGCAGCTTCGCCGTCGCGGCAGAGGGCGAAGAGTTTCTTGCCGGCAGCGGTGACAGACGATATACCCGAGTTTTCGGCATATTCGAATGCGCCTACATCTTTACCGTCCTTGACGGCTGTTCCCCGGATGTCGGTTGCCGGAATCAGTTCCTTGTCGAACTTCTCGATACCGACCGTGCTGGACAATCCTTTGTCGATCAGTACGCTCGATGCGTCGGTGATGGGCAGGTAGGGCACGTAGTTGTCTTTCTGCCAGCGGGGTGTCATGCCCAGTTTCGATACTTCGGCGGCATCCAGTACGACATTGCCGAATTTTTCTTTGTCGGCGTTCAGCGACGGATCGTCCATGTTCTTGCCGAATTCGCCTACGAACACGTTGTTGTAAGCGATCAGCTCGTCTCTTTCACCGCAGATGTTGGACGACATGATCGTGAAGTTCTCGTTGTTGTAGAACAGGTTGTTCACCAACCGGTAGGGCGTATCGAAGAAGAAGGGTATGGCAATGGCTTTCGTGCGGTAGAATGTGTTATTGACGAGGTTCATTTCGAAATCGTCGCGTACATTGTTGATGTAGATGTCGGAGGCTGCCGGACGTACGCTGGGGCTTACACCCGGTTCGTTGTCTTTGAACACGCAGTTCGTCAGTTCGAAATAGTTTACATTGGAGTAGAATGCGGGATAGTCCGATCCGCGGTAGGCGTGGTGGAATCCGATGAGGTCGCCTTTGGCATCGTTTTTCGAGATGTTGTTGGTGAAGGCGGAGTTGCGGATGATCAGTGCGCCCGGTTCGTTGGCATTGTTGGGCAGTCCGCAGTGGTAGATGATCGCAGCGCCTCCGTATCCGCCGAAGATGCGGTTTTCGTCGAATACGCAATTGGTGATGGTCACGTTTTTGCCCCGGCTGGCGATTGCGCCGCCGCTGTTGTTGGCTTCGTTGTTGATAAAGGTGCAGCTATCTACGTGCAGTTCGTTTCCTTCGAAGAAGATCGCACCGCCGGGAATACCGTCGCGTGTACATCCGTTTTTCAGGATCAATCCCGAAATGGTGGCATCGGTATTGGTTCCGATCGTGATGACCCGGTCGCCCAAGAAAGGTTTGTCGCCCGATTTCAATGTGGTGTTCTTGCCTTTGATCGTTACGTTTTTGTTCGACCCGATGATGACGGCGGCAGGTCCGTACACGTCGAATATGGCGTTTTCTTCGAGATGGATCGTGGTAGGCGTATTGTTTTCGAGCAGTTCGACAGCAGCCTGTACGGTTTTCAAAGCCGTTTCGACCGATGTTCCGTCAGCCTTGTCGTTTCCGTTCGTGGAAACATAAAGGTCGGCTGCGAATGTTTGGGATGTACCCAACCCCAACGCGAGTAAACAGAATAGAGATAATGTCTTTTTCATTTTTATAAAAATTAGAAGTTAATAATTTCGTTTTTGCTGTGCCGGGGTTATTGATATACCCGTATGTAGTCTATGATGTATTCCTGCGGCAGCAGGTCGGTGTCGATGCCTTTGGTGCCTCCCCAGCCTCCGCCGAATGCGAGGTTCAGTATCAGGTAGAATTCCTGATCGAAGGGCCATGATTCCCATGTGGCGTTTTCGGGCCGGGTGATTACGAACCGTTTGCGTCCGTCGAGATACCATTCGAGCCGGTCTTCGTACCATTCGAGCCCGTAGACATGGAATTCGGAGCAGCAGGTGGGGCAGAAGGCGTTGTGTCCCTTGCCGTTTTTCTTCATGTGGTTGTGCGCTTCGGTATGTATCGCGTAGTTCACTTTTTCGGGATCGTAGCCTACATGTTCCATGATGTCGATTTCTCCGCTCTTGGGCCAGTAGCCGTAGACGTTCTGTACGGGCATCATCCAGATGGCAGGCCATGTGCCTAAGCACAACGGCAGTTTTGCGCGTACTTCCACTTTGCCGTATTTCATGGCGAAGGTCTTTTTCGTATGGATGCTTGCCGATGTGATCGGGCGTACTTCGCCGTCGATCACCGCACTGTCGTTCCGGACTACGAGGTGCAGGCATCCGCCTTTGCGGTAGGCATTCTCGATGCGGTCGGCGGTATAGAACTGTTTTTCGCCGTTGCGCAGCCGTCCGTATTCGAAATCCCATTTGGTGGTGTCGGGCAATCCTTTCCCGTTGAATTCGTCGTGAAAAACGAGCCGGGTGTATTTCCCCGACGGTTTGTCTGCGGCTTGTGCGAAGAGAGCCGTGAAGGCGGCAGCGCACAGCAGATATAAGATTCTTCTTTTCATCTCTTTTATTGGGTGGTTTATTGGTATATTCGTACGTAATCGATCAGGTATTCGTTGGGCAGGATGCTGACATCGTAGCCATCGCGACCGCCCCAGCCGCCTCCGTAGGCATAGTTGAGCATGAAGTAGAAGGGGATGTCGAAGGGCCAGTCGCCCCAGTTCGTTTCCGGATTCTTGGTGCGGTAGAACAACCGCCCGTCGCAATACCATTCGAGCCGGTCTTCATGCCATTCGAGGGCGATGATATGCCAGTCGTCCACGTTGTCGATCACTTTGTTGCCGCCCCGGTCGCCGTTGAGGAAGTGGGTGGCGCAATTGAATTTGTTGGCTTCGTTCCCGACATATTCCATGATGTCGATTTCTCCGCTTCGGGGCCAGTAGCCGTAGACGCTTTTTGCCGGCATCATCCAGATTGCCGACCATGTTCCGCTGCCCAGAGGTACTTTCAGCCGGGCTTCGACGCGGCAGTAGGTCCAGTCGTATTTCCCTTTGGTATTGATGCTGCCCGAGGTGATGTAGTAGTCTTTTCCGGTTTTCGGATCGATGTATTTGTTCAGTATGTTACCCGATTCGTCGCGTAGTGTGTCTTGGTTTATGCAGCGTATGTGCAGCACGCCGTCTTTCTGATATACGTTTTCGATCCGTTTTTCGGTGTAGTACTGCATCTCGCCGTTTCGTACGAATCCCTCTTCGTACACCCACTTGTCGTCATCGACCAGTCCTTCGCCGTTGAATTCGTCCTGAAAAACCAGCCGGGTATATCCTTTGGGAATTTCCACCACTTGCAGATCGCCCTTGTCGGTAGCGGTGAGCCGGTAGTTCGTTTTGTCTTTCGTCAGGGTTTGCAGGGCGCCTGCCTGTTCGGTATGCCGGGCATAGGGTACGCTCAGCAGTTCCTGCCTGCCCAGCAGCCGGTACGCCGATGTGCCGAAGTCGGCTTCTATCGAGATGTAGGCGGGCGTGATGCTCCAATCGATCTGCTCGAAATCTCCGACGACAGGGTCGCCTGCCCCGATCGTCAGGGCTATTTCTCCCGCCGCTCCGGTCGTCGTGCTATGCACTTCCCGATATACCGGCGTGTTGTCGGTCCCTTGATAGAGGGAGAAGCGGATGCGGGTTTCCGATTGGTTCAGTGTGGCGCCCGTCGCATCGCGCAGCACGGCTTGATAGGAAAATCCGTTTTGTCCGTGACCGCTTGCCGGGAGCAGGCAGAGCAGGGAGAGAATCAATGTATATGCTTTTTTCATGATGTCGTGTCGTTATTTGATGAATGGGGTGGATGCCGCTCCTTGTGCGGATCGAACGGTGAGGATATAGTACCCGTTGGCGAGCGGTTCTACATTTATGTATTCTCCGTTCGACGAGCCTGCCGCTACCTGTTTGCCGAGCATGTCGCAGATGTTCCAGCGGAACGGCTGTCCGATTTCGACGAACAGTCTGTCTTTGACCGGATTGGGATAGACCCGCAGCGGCATGTCGTTTGTGCGGGTTTCGGATATGCCCGATGCCGCGATGTGTTCGGGCTGGAAGAATCCTTGTGTCAGCGTGTATTCGTTCGACGGATCGGAGAGGGTGGTTACCACAGCCTCGCCGACCGACCACACCATGCCGCTGCCTTCTGCTCCGGCTGTGGTTATCAGCGTCTGTGCATGGAACGGAAGGGCTAACGGCAGGAGCGCGGCGAATAGTATCTTTTTCATTGTCGGTCTGTTTTTTCTGGTCATTGGGGGACGTGGGTTATTTCTGGCTGATCTCTTCGGTTGCGATGTTCCCGTTGTCGTCGATCGTTACCGCGAATTTTTTCCCCGACATGGAGGTCAGTATGATTTTGTTTGCCGAGTCGGCATATTTGGCGAACGGAACGCTCATAAGTTGTTGTGTTCCTGCCGGAACGAATCCGGCGCCCTTGTCTATTTCGGTTTCGAGGAAATAGGGACCCTTGCACCAGTCGATGGATGCGAATGCCGTTTTATCGGCAACTCCTTTTCCTACTTGCAGGGCTACCATCCCGAATTCGTTGGTGCGTACGGTGTGTACTTCCGTATATACTTTTGTTCCGGTTGCCGACTCTTCGTGTATGGAGAGGCGCACCTGAACTTCGGTATTTTTCAGAACGGAGTTCTGGTCCGATACCACAGCCTGATATTGGAACGAATCGGGTGTCTGGGCGTAGGAGGAGAGGGCTGCCGCCGTAAATAAACACAAGGTGAAAAACTTCTTTTTCATGATATGGCTTTGTTGTTAAGTTTAAAATCGTGTCGTATAGTCTTTTTTCAACGATACAAATATATTCCTTTTCATCGACAGCGGTTTGTGGTTTGTATGCCGATTTTTTAGAATTTGTGGCGGGGCTTTCAATTATGTTGCATTTGGTTGCTTGAATGTCGCGTCGTTTCGGATTTGCCGTTCGGGGACTGTTTTTCTTGCTTGTCCGACCGGCAGGTTGAGGGGCGAAAGCGGGGGTGCGGAACTCCCGCCTGCTTGTCGGGTATCCGGGGCGGCGGATCGGACGCAGGTGCGCTCCCGTTGCCCGATAGTCCTGTTTTGCCCGTCGGTAATATCTGCCGGAGGGGCAGGCTACAATTTTTAAAACATTCGCAACTTATCGGCAAACCGAAAAACGCAGGCTCAACTATCGTTGCGTTTTATACAAATTAATATACATCTTTTACAGTAATTTTGGAAAGTGGAAAATCGGAGGTTTTTCCGATCGGACGAAACGCAATTAAATCTTAATTCTATAATAATATGGATGTAAATTCGATGAACAAGGTCGATTCTAATCGAGTGCCGGAACAACGGGTTTCCCCGAAAGGTTCCGACGGGATGCCGTCTGTGCGGCGACGTTTGCAAACACGGATGTCGGTCGCCATTCGGGTTGCCTTATTTTTATTCGGGCTGGCGGTTTGTCCGGCGTGGGTGTCGGCACAGGATGTCGTAAGCGGGAAAGTGAGTTCGAACGGCGAGCCGCTGACCGGAGCGACCGTGCGCGAAAAGGGCACGACCCATGCCGCGGTTACCGATATCGAAGGTATGTATTCGCTGTCGGTACCGGCAGATGCCATTCTGGAAGTTTCGTATCTCGGCTATAAGGCGCAGTCGGTGAAGGTCGGCGGTCGTAAGCAGGTGAATTTCGAACTGGAAGAGGATGTGAACATGCTCGAAGAGGTAGTGGCTGTCGGTTACGGCGTACAGCAGAAGAAATTGATTACCGGTGCTACGGTGCAGGTGAAAGGCGATGTGCTGGCGCAACAGAATACAGTGAGTCCGGTGAGCGCATTGCAGGGCTTTACCCCCGGTGTCAGCATCGTGAAAAACAACGGTAAACCGGGCGAGGGCTTCAAAGTGCTGATCCGCGGTGCGGGAACGATGCACGATTCGGCTCCGTTGTGCATTATCGACGGGCAGACGGGCGACCTGAATTCGTTGAACCCTTCGGATATCGAGTCGATCGATATTTTGAAAGATGCCGCTTCGGCTGCGATTTACGGTGCGCGGGCGGCGAACGGTGTGATCTTGGTGACGACCAAGCAGGCGAAGAAAGGCAAGACCAGCATTACTTACGACGGGTATGCCGGTTTCCAGAATATCCGCAACAATGTGAAGACGACCGGTGCACGCGATTACCTGATGCTGATGCAGGAGGCGGGACTGGTGTCGGAAGCCGATTTGAATACGGAGCGGATCCCGATGTGGAACCGTATCGAAGACGGTACGTGGGACGGTACGAACTGGCTCGACGAAATGATCCGGAAAGATGCCCCGATACACAACCATGCGGTGAACATCAATAAGGGTACCGACAGTTCGGCTTTCTCGCTCGGCTTCTCCTATACGTCGCAGAAACCGACCGTTGCCGTTCCCGACGACGAAGTGGGATCGGGTTTCGACCGCTATACGCTTCGTCTCAATTCGGAACATACCTTAATAAAATATAAGAATCTGGATATATTGAAACTGGGCGAGACCATGTCGTTCATGTATTCCGACAAGAAAGGTCTCGATCAGGCTACGGGTCATACGACGTGGAACGATTTCCGGAATGCATTCAAGGCGAGTCCGCTTTTCCCGGCATACGACGAGAACGGCGAGTTCGGCGATCCGGTGAAAATCAACAAGGACGAGTTCAACCCGGTTGCCAAAATGTACTACAACAGTGCGATGAAGCAGAGCAAGAACTACGCTTTTTCGGGTAACTTCTATCTGATTCTCGAACCGATTAAGAATCTGAAATGGCGCAATAACTTCGGTGTGCGGTACAGCAGCTGGTCGTACCGCGGATATGTTCCTGCCTACGACCTGAACGGAAGTACGGAGGTGAAATACCGCAATGCCGTGACGCAACAGGGCGGCATGGGACTGGGCTGGCAGTTCGAAAGCACATTGTCGTACGATTACGAGTGGCGCAGCGGTCATAAGCTGTCGGCGTTGATCGGTACGACGATCGAACGTTCGGGGTTAGGCGAGAACTTCTCCGGTTCGAACGAGAATGTGGAATTCGATGATTTCTTCCATGCCTATCTGGGCAATGCCAAAAGCATAGAGAAAGGGCGTACGTCGCTTTCGGGTTCGGCATGGGGCAAATCGGGGTTGGTTTCGTTCTTCGCCCGTGCCAATTACGACTATCGCAACCGGTATATGGCTACGGTGACGGTTCGCGCCGACGGTTCGTCCAACTTCGCCCGCGGGCACCGCTGGGGTTTCTTCCCTTCGGTATCGGCAGGCTGGAACGTGACGGAAGAGGCGTTTATGGAAGATGCCAGAGAGGTACTGAACTTTTTGAAGATACGGGCAAGCTGGGGTGAGAACGGAAACAACCGGCTGGATGCGTTCCGCTATTTAGGGACGATGGCATTGGCTAATTCGTCGAATGCCGCCTATTACTATTTCGGAGACAAGAGCAACAGCCCGTTTATCGGGTCGTTCATCGAATACAACTCGAATGAGGATCTGACGTGGGAGACTTCGCGCCAGACCGACGTGGGTTTCGACATGATGCTTTTCGGCAGCCGTCTGGGAATCAATTTCGACTACTATCACAAAAAGACGGTCGATTGGTTGGTACAGACCAATGCGTTGGGTATCTGGGGCACTCCCAGCGGTCCGTGGGTGAACGGCGGTGACATTCTGAATCAGGGCGTCGAAGTGCAGTTGAACTGGAACGACCGGGTGGGCGACTTCCAGTACGGCATCTCCGCCAACATGGGTTACAACAAGAACGAGGTGATGCGTATCGCCAACGAAGACCAATATATCGAGGGTTCGGAAAATATACTCGGTAGCGGAACGGGACGTTTCTACCGTGCCGAGGTGGGTATGCCGCTGGGTTATTTCTACGGATACCGCCACGACGGTATATTCCAGAATCAGGCGGAGATCGACGCTTATGTCGATCCGCGTACCGGACTGCCTATCATGCCCGATGCCAAACCGGGCGACGTACGTTTCCGCGACCTCGATCATGACGGGAAAATCACGAGCGAAGACCGTGAGATGATCGGCGACCCGAATCCCGATTTCAACTATGGTGTGAATATCAACCTGTCGTACAAGGGTTTCGACTTCTCGATCGGCGGTTACGGCGTTGCCGGCAATCAGATCGTGAAATCGTATCGTGTCAATTCGGTGCTCAATACGAGCAACTACACCACCGATATGCTGGGACGCTGGCATGGCGAAGGAACGTCGAATTTCCTGCCTGCCTTGAACGGTACGGCTACCAACTGGCAATATGTATCGGACCTGTATGTCGAGGACGGCGATTATTTCCGGATTACCAACATCACATTGGGATACGATTTCAAAAAGGGCTTCCGCAATCTGCCGTTGCAGAAACTGCGCGTGTATGTTTCGGGGCAGAACCTGTTCACGTTTACCCGCTATTCGGGTCTCGATCCCGAAGTTTCGGCTTACACCGGAGCGCAGTCGTGGGCGAGAGGTATAGATTTGGGTAACTATCCGGCAGCGTATTCGTTCCTGTTCGGCGTGAATATCCATTATTGATTGAACAATGCAGTAGCTACATAAAAATAGTCAGATCATGAAAAAGATAATTATATTGTTATTTGCGGCATTTTGTATGATGGGATGCGAGGACTTTCTCGATTCGAATCCTACCAATCTGAAAACCAACAAGGATTACCCGGCTACGCAGGAGGATGCCGATCAGGTATTGACCGGTATCTATTCGATCTTGTCGCGTCCCGATCCTTTGCAAAGTTCGTTCCTCAGTTCGGAACTCCGTTCCGACAATATGCTGGGCGGCGGAGGTCCGACCGATATATCGACCAAAGCGATTGCGCAATGCCAGAAATGGAGTGAAAGCAGTTTCGCTACGGCTTGGCGTGCGAACTATATGGGTGTGTTCCGTGCGAATGTCTTTTTGGATGCGGTCGATCGGATCGCATGGAAAAGCGATGCCGACCGGAAACGTATGGAGGGTGAAGCCCGCTTCTTGCGTGCGCACTACTATTTCGACCTGTCGAGGATGTTCGGCGACGTTTGTCTGGTCACCTCGTCCGAGTCGGTGAATGTGCCGCGCTCGCCGGCGGCAGATACTTATGCCTTGATTGCTTCCGATCTGAAACTTGCTATCGAAGAGCTGCTGCCTGCCGAACGTTACGATGCCGTCGAGTCGGGACGGGTAACCAAATGGGCTGCCGAAGCGTTGATGGCGCGTGTGTTCCTTTTCTATACCGGATATTACGGGAAAGAGTCGTTGCCTTTGCCCGATGGCGGTGAAGTGACGAAGGACGAAGTGATCGCGTGGCTCGAAGAGTGTACGACGACAGCTGTCAGCGGGCATGATCTGGTAAGCGATTTCCGCAATCTGTGGCCCTACTCTTATGTACAGGATTACAAGTTCACCCAAGAGAACAATTTGAAATGGGAGGGCGACGGCAATAAGGAGACGGTCTTTGCCATTAAATATTCCAACCAGTTTGCCAACTGGGACTATCCGTTCCAGAAAAGCAACCAGATCTGTCTTTATCTCGGTTTGCGCGGACAGGATTACCTGCGTACGTTCCCGTTCGGACAGGGCTGGGGATTCGGTACGGTGAATCCGAAAATCTGGGAAGAGTGGCCGGACGACGATTTGCGCAAGACGGGTTCGATATTCAATGTAACCAATCGCAACGAAGTGCGCCTGTACACTTTTGGCGCCGATAACCACGTGGATGAAACTTCGTATGTACAGAAGAAATATATTCCGATCAATGTGTATGCCGACGGCACGCATACGGTGGTAAAGAATTACAGTCAGGAACTGTATGGCAATACGGTCGAGAATTACATGCTGAACAATACGCAGGATCTGGTATTGATCCGTTTCGCCGATGTGTTGCTGATGGCTGCCGAGCTGAATCTTTCTACCGGCAAGGCGCAGGCATACCTCGACCGGGTACGTTCGCGCGTGAATTTGCCTTCGGTTCCGGCTACGTTGGAAAATATCAAGGCTGAACGCCGTTTCGAACTGGCTTTCGAGGGCGTACGTTTCTACGACCTGTTGCGTTGGCACGATGCCGACCGGGTGCTGAACGACAACCAGAAAGAGATAACGATCTACCGCAGCCGCACGGAGACGGTGACCAAGACGATCACTTATCGTCCCGAAACGAACGGATTCTTGCAGATACCCCTGTCGGAAATGGAACTTTCGAAAGGCGTGCTGACCGCTAATCCGGGCTGGGGTTCGGAATCGGCTTATCAGGATATTTATTGAATCGAGTTATGAAGAGAATATATTCAGTTATTGCTCTTTGGATCGGCTGTTGCTGGGGCGGCATGGCACAGACCCCGGTTTATTTGGACGAAACCAAGCCGGTGGACGAACGGATCGAAGATGCTTTGTCGCGGATGACGTTGGAGGAGAAAATCGCCATGTGCCATGCGCAGTCCAAGTTCAGTACGCCGGGATGCCCGCGTCTGGGTATTCCCGAAATCTGGATGAGCGACGGTCCGCACGGCGTGCGGATGGAGCATGTCTGGGACGATTGGGTGCATGCCGACTGGACCAACGACTCGTGTACGGCATACCCGGCGTTGAGCTGTCTGGCGGCTACGTTCAATCCCGAACTGGCTTACCGCTACGGATATGCGTTGGGCGAAGAAGCCCGCTTCCGCAAGAAAGATATTATTCTGGGTCCCGGTGTCAATATCTACCGTACACCGTTGAGCGGCAGAAATTTCGAATATATGGGCGAAGACCCGTATCTGTCGTCGGTCATGGTTGTGCCGTATATACGGGGCGTGCAGCAGAACGGCGTCGCTGCCTGTGTGAAACATTTTGCATTGAACAATCAGGAGAAATGGCGCGATACGATCGATGTCGTCGTGAGCGAGCGGGCGTTGAACGAAATTTATCTCCCGGCTTTCAAGGCGGCTGTCACGGAAGGCGGCGTATGGGCGGTCATGGGGTCGTACAACAAATACAAGGGGACATACTGTTCGCATAACGATACGTTGATAAACCGCATTCTGAAAGGTGAATGGGGCTTCGACGGGGTGATGCTGACCGACTGGGGTTCGGCACACAATACGGACGAGGCTGCCCGTTTCGGTCTCGATCTGGAAATGGGTACGTGGACGAACGGACTGACGTGGGGGCTTAGCTCCGCCTACGACCAGTATTATCTGGCGCAACCGTTCCTGCGTAAGATCCGGAACGGGGAGCTTCCGGAGTCGTTGCTCGACGATAAGATACGGCGCATTCTGCGCCTCTGCTACCGGACGAATATGGACCGCAACCGCCCCTATGGGCGTAAACTGGCGGAGGAGCATACGGCGGTAGCCCGGCAGGTGGCGGAGGAGGGTATCGTGTTGTTGAAGAACAAAAACGATTTCTTCCCGATACGTCCGGAACGTTACCGGAAAATTGCCGTTATCGGCGAGAATGCCGTGAAGCGTCTTACGCAGGGTGGCGGCTCGTCGGAGTTGAAAGCGCGTAATGAGGTTTCTCCGTTGCAGGGGCTTATCGAAGTGTATGGTGCCGACCGGATCGTTTACAGCATGGGGTATGCTTCGGGTGCGCCCGATTACAACCGGGCTTTGCCTTCGGGATACGATGCCGATTCGTTGGTGCGGTGTGCGGTGGTGGCTGCGAAAGATGCCGATGCGGTGCTCTTCTTCGGCGGCTTGAACAAAAACTTCCGTCAGGATTGCGAAGGCGACGACCGGGAAAGTATGGAATTGCCATTCGGGCAAGATGAATTGCTCGACAAGATATTGAAAGTGAATAAGAACGTAGGTGTGGTGATCGTCAGCGGCAATGCCGTGTCGATGCCGTGGCTCGACCGGGTGAATGGAGTGATGCAGTCGTGGTATCTCGGCTCGGAAGCGGGTCATGCTACCGCGGCAGTGATTTGCGGCGAAGTGAATCCGTCGGGCAAACTGCCTTTCTCGATTCCCCGTCGGTTGGAGGATAACGGTGCGCACCATTTCGGTGAGATGTCGTACCCCGGCGACGGTACTACGGTCGTTTATCGCGATGACATACTGGTGGGCTACCGTTGGCACGATACCCGTAAGATCCCGGCTCTTTTCCCGTTCGGGCACGGGTTGTCCTATACCCGTTTCGACTACGGGAAAGTCTGCACCGACAAACGGGTGTATGCCGTTTCCGACACGGTGAGAATCCGTTTCGAACTGGCGAATACCGGAGTGATGGACGGTGCGGAGACCGTGCAGGTGTATGTCGGTCAGAAATCGCCGTCGGAAGAACGTCCCGTCAAAGAACTGAAAGCATTTAAGAAAGTATTCTTGAAAAAAGGAGAGCGGAAAAACGTGACACTGGAAATTCCGGTCGCTGCATTTGCTTTCTATCACGATGCCCTGCCCGGCTGGACGGTGGAGGCGGACAAATACCGGATCGCCGTTGCTTCCTCTTCGCGCGATATCCGGCGTACGACAGAGGTGGAAGTGACGAAATAAACGAATATAAATATAATAAGGTATAAAGAAATTCATGAAACGTTTGAAACTCATCCCGGCGATGCTCTCGCTGATTCTTCTTGCCGGTTGCCGGCAGAGTGTCGAGTCGGTGGATATTTGTATCTATGGCGGTACATCTGCCGGTGTGATCGCTGCGTACACTGCGGCGATGGACGGAAAGAAAGTGGTATTGGTGGAGCCGGGACGGCACGTGGGCGGCATGACCTCGGGCGGACTGGGTTATACCGATATCGGAAACAAATTCGTAGTGACCGGCTTGGCACGCGATTTCTACCGTCGGGTGGGAGCGCATTACGGTAAGTTCGAGCAGTGGATATTCGAACCGTCGGTGGCGGAAAAGATATTCCGGCAATATATCGAATGTGCCGGGGTGGAGGTGCTTTATTCGCACCGGTTGTGCGATGTGAAGAAAGACGGCTGCCGCATTACGGAAATTGTCGTGGAAAATTCGGACTCCCCTTCGACGATTACCAACCGACGGATCGAGTCGAAAATGTTTATCGATTGCTCGTACGAGGGCGACCTGCTGGCACGAGCCGGAGCGGCTTATACGGTGGGACGCGAGGATAACTCGGTGTACGGGGAGACGTACAACGGGGTGCAGGTGATGCGCGGGCATCAGTTCTGGGATCCGATCGACCCGTATGTCGTGCCGGGGGATTCGACAAGCGGGCTTATCTGGGGAGTCAGCGGCAATCCGTTGAAACCTGCCGGGTCGGGCGATAAAAAAATACAGGCTTACAATTTCAGGGTTTGTCTTACCGACGATCCCGATAACCGGATTCCGATTACGAAACCGGATAATTACGATCCTGCCCGCTATGAACTGGTGCTCCGGCTGCACGACGTGTCGCCGCGCAAATCGGTGTACGATTACTTCATTTGGAGCCGTATGCCCAATTCCAAAACCGATATTAATAACGGCGGCGGTATCTCTACCGATATGATCGGGATGAACTGGGAATACCCCGAAGCGGATTATGCCCGTCGTGCGGAGATTTGGAAAGCGCACGAGGATTATACGAAGGGGCTGTTTTATTTCTTGGGACACGACGAACGTGTGCCGGAGTTCATGCGTTCCGAAATGTTGAAATGGGGCTATCCGAAAGATGAATATACCGACAACGGACATTGGAGCCACCAGCTGTATGTGAGAGAGGCACGCCGGATGATCGGCGAGTTGGTCATGACCGAGCACCATTGTACGGGCAGGACGACGGTCGATGATGTGATCGGCTGGGCAGCCTATACGATGGACTCTCATAACTGCGACCGTATCGTGATCGACGGCGATGTGAAAAACGAAGGGAATGTGGAGGTCGGCGGTTTTCCGCCCTATCCGATTTCGTATCGTGCCATTACGCCGCGTCGCCGCGAGGTGTCGAACCTGCTGGTGCCGGTATGCCTGTCCGCTTCGCATATCGCCTACGGTTCTATCCGTATGGAGCCGGTGTTCATGGTGTTGGCACAATCGGCGGCGGTAGCAGCTTGTCTGGCGATCGACGGCAATGTGCCGGTGCAGGATGTGGATATGTTGCGGCTGCGTGAGATTCTGACGGCGAATCCGTTGGCGGATGGCAGTCTGCCGGAGATATTGGTGGATAACGACGATCCCGACCGGGTCGCGCTGAACGGCGATTGGAGTTTCAACTACGATACGTTCCGGGGTTACGGTCTGAATTTCTTTGTGGACGATACGAAAGGCAAGGTGCGCAAGTCGGTAAGATACACACCTGCGTTGCCTACGCCGGGCGAATACGATATTTATACCTTCTTCCCGCACCTGAAAGAGGGCTCGACCGTTACCGCCGTCTCCGTATTCGACGGGAATGCCGTGTCGGAAAAACGGTTGCACAAGGACGAAATAGAGGTCGTGGGACAAACTGGCGGAGAATGGGTGCATATCGGACGCTATTCGCTGCCGCAAGGCAAAGAGGCTTATGTCGAAATATCGAATGCCGGTGCGGACAATGTAGTGGCTGGCGGTGCCGGGGTGGTTCTGCCCGTACATCATCA
>OAUV01000356.1_pt1 | contig 50670 bp, 67 predicted proteins | sample 1516841 | NCBI WGS metagenome assembly OAUV01 (sample SAMEA2580044, study PRJEB22360) | human gut metagenome | biome: human gut; feature: human-associated habitat; material: faeces | place: Denmark | collected 2008/2010 | reverse complement strand
ATTTTGGCCTGTATGTCTCGGGATTTTGGCATATTCATGCCAAAACACCTCGCGGGATAATGGTGTGTAAACAGTAACAACATAACAGTAAAAGCAGGGAATGTGCTTTTTTTACATTCCCTGCTCTTTCGTAGTTTTTAATATTTCTCTCTGTTTCTATTTATCACCAATCAGCCAGTTGTACATTTCTTCATACTGCCGTGCGGAATTACCCCATGAGAAATCAGCTGCCATAGCACGATCAACCATTTTATTCCATTCACGTTTCTTATCATAATAGATTCTTTCCGCATTGCGCACTGTTGCAAGCATCTCATGCGCATTGTAGTTTCTGAAAGAAAATCCGTTTCCAGTTCCCTCATATTCATTATAAGGTACGACCGTATCCTTCAGTCCACCTGTTTCTCTGACGATCGGAAGTGTTCCGTAACGGAGACTCATCAGCTGACTCAAACCACATGGCTCAAATAAAGACGGCATCAGGAACGCATCTGCTGATGCATAGATACGGTGAGACATTTTCTCATCATAATAGATCTGAGCAGATACCTTTCCATGATATTTCCAGTCAAAGTGACGGAACATATTCTCATAACGTTCATCACCGGTTCCAAGAATTACAAGCTGGATAGCATCCTGGCAAAGCTCATCCATCACATATGCGATCAGATCAAACCCTTTCTGATCTGTCAGTCGTGATACAATACCTACCATCATCGTCTTCGGATCTTCCTGCAATCCAAGATCTCTCTGCAGCTGAAGTTTGTTCTTAACTTTCTCTTTTCTGAAAGTTGTTGCATTATAAGTCTTTGTGATATATGGATCTGTTTCAGGATTGAATTCATTGTAATCAATACCATTTACAATTCCACGCAGGCTGTTTGCACGCGCACACATCAGACCGTCCAGTTTTTCTCCATAGAACGGTGTCTTGATTTCCTCTGCATAAGTATTGCTTACAGTAGTGACTGCATCTGCAAACACAATACCGCCCTTCAGATAGTTGGCATCTTTATATGCTTCCAGTTTGTCTGCTGTAAAATAATAATCGGACAGTCCTGTGATATTCTTGATTGTCTGTACATCCCATACACCCTGGAATTTAAGGTTATGTATTGTCATGATCGTCTTGATATTCCAGAAAAATTCATTCTGCTGGAAGCTGTCGTGCAGATATACGGGAACAAGTCCGGTCTGCCAGTCATGACAGTGTATAATATCCGGTCTGAATCCGATAACCGGAAGAACTGACAGTACAGCTTTGGAGAAGAATGCAAATTTCTCCAGATCCCATGTTCCTCCATCATACGGTTTGGGTCCGCTGAAATAGTATTCATTGTCAATAAAATAAAACTGAATTCCTTCGTACTCCATGTGCATGATTCCTACATAGCAGTTCTTATATCCAAGATCCATGTAGAAATGTGTGATATAGTTCATTTTATCTTTCCATTCCTGTTTCATACAGGCATATTTCGGTAAGATCACACGAATATCAAAATATCGTTTATCAAAATATTTCGGCAATGAGCCAGCTACATCTGCCAGACCTCCTGTTTTGATAAATGGTACAGCTTCAGATGTTGCAAATAAAATATTTTTCATGCGAAAAACCCTCCTTGGTAGCCTTTATTGAATAATTATACTCCAAACTATGACTATTGGAAAGAGCGATTTTTATATTCCAGTCTGATTTTATCTGCAATCAGAGCAATAAATTCTGAATTTGTGGGTTTTCCTTTTCCTGTACTGACTGTGTAACCGAATAATTCATCTATTGTGTCCATTTTTCCTCTGCTCCAGGCAACTTCAATGGCGTGTCTGATAGCCCGTTCCACTCTGCTGGCTGTTGTCTGATGTTTCTTTGCAATCGTAGGATACAGTATCTTGGTAATGGAATTGAGCATCTCCATGTCATTAACTGACAGGATGATGGCGTCACGCAGATACTGATATCCTTTAATATGTGCAGGCACTCCAATCTCATGAATGATATTTGTCACGTCTGTTTCCAGATTTCTCACAGGTACCGGATTGTCTTCTGTCCTTTCAGGCTGCCGCCCGATCTGACGTATTCTTCTCTCGCCGGCTCTGCGCACATGTTTGATACGATTAAGCAGCATTTGATTATCGAAAGGCTTCAGGATATAATAATCTGCCCCTAAGTTAAATGCATTTTCTGTAATACGTTCCTGACCGACTGCCGAAACTACGATAAATGATGGGATCTTTTTGAGACTTTTGTCATTGGCAAATTTCTCCATTACTGCCAGTCCGTCCATTTTCGGCATAATAATATCCAGAACCACAACGTCCGGTTCCTTTTCACGTATAATATTACAGATTTCTTCTCCGTTATGCGCTTTTCCCACAAGTTCCAGATCTTTGTCTTCTTCTATTATCTGACCAAGTACTTCCACCATTTTCTCATTATCATCTGCAATTGCCACATTTAATTTTTCCATAAATTTCACTCCTCCCCCATTTTTCAATAAATCTCTTTTCTTTTTCGGTTCATCACATATTATAGAGGAATGCTTACGGAAAAATCAAGACACAGAGGGAAATTTGTCCTATTTTATGTCGACAGCTTTGGTGATTCTTTTTTCTTTATTTTCATTTTTCACAGGCATCTGATATATTTCGACAATAATCAGATTTTTGTTTCATAATCCTGATCATCCATTAAAAAAGTCTTTCTGTATTTTTCAGCATATTTTCAATAAAGATTCCATATCCGCTGGAAGCATCCTGAACAAATACATGAGTTACCGCACCAATGATTTTTCCATTCTGGATAACCGGGCTTCCGCTGAGCCCCTGTACAATCCCTCCTGTAGCTTCCAGAAGTTCTTTATCTGTCACCTTTATCACAAAACTTTTGTTGGTATCTTCATGATTCAAATCTATTTTTCTGATCTCTGCATCATATTCTTTTACCTCGCCATCTGTACTGCAGAGAATTGTGGCTGTTCCAATCTTCACTTCCTGCTTATACGCAGCCGGCATTTTCTTTAAAGTGATCGCATCATCTGCAATCCCTGTGAACTGACCATAAATTCCGTTTCTGCTGTTTGCTTCGATAGTTCCAAGAATATTTCTGTCATCATAGCAGATATATCCTGCAAGTTCGCCGGGATTGCCTTTACTTCCTTTGTTAATCGCAAGAATCCGGGCTTTATACAAAGCTCCGTTTCGGATATTCAGAAGCTGGGCAGTGTCTATATCACTGATTCCATGGCCAAGGGCACCATAATTACCATTCTGATCTACGTAGGTAAGTGTTCCTATCCCCTGAGTATCATCTCTTACCCAGATTCCAAGTTTATAGTCTCCTTTTTTGTCTTTTACAGGAGTTACAGATACAGGAATACTCTCTCCTTTGCGGCTTATCCCCAGTGTAACTTCGCTGCCATCAAGTTCTGAGATGTCATCTATCAGTTCTCTTTTTGTAGAGATTTTTTCTCCGTTAAATGAGATAATGTAATCTCCCTGTCTGATAATATTTCTCGCAGGCTCCTCTGTCTCACCATTCCGATTCTGAATTTCACCGGTGTCAATCACCAGAACACCTTCTGTTTGCATATAAATTCCTATGGTGCTTCCGCTGACATAAATTTCCTGATCATCTGCAGGTGTTACTTTTATTTCTTTAAATGGAATATAACCCAAAAGTTTACAGGGCAGAATATAGCCTCCATCCTGCGAAACAGTAACTGCTTCTTCAAATGTAACAAACGGTGTTGACAGAACTTCTGTGACATCTTCTGTTTTTTTGCCTCTGGAAATCTGAATTTCGTCAGGTATCTTTCTGTCCAGATATCTGTAACCTGATATCAGCATCACCAACAGATCCAGCACAAGACAACAGATGACAAAAAGTCTGTATTTTCTTTTGTTCATTATTATGCACATCCTTTCATTCTGTATTTATGAAATTCTGTAACTGTGAAATTGCCATAAAACACTTCCCATCACAGCAAACCCGAAAGGTACAAAAATAAGAGAGAACAATCCGTCACAAAGATTATCCTCTCTTAGTATGTGGTCAATTATTTTATTTAAATCTTGTATTTTTTTGTTTCTGTGCCAATTCTTTCATCTCTTTCGCATTCTCAAGAACTGCAGGTGTAATTTCTGCACCACCTAACAGTCTTGCCAGCTCGCGGATGGAATCATGTTCTTTAAGCACATGGATCTGGGTAATAGTCTCAATTCCCTGCAGATGTTTTTCAATTTCAAAATGACTGTCTGCCATAGCTGCAATCTGCGGCAGATGCGTGATGCAGAGTACCTGATGATGCTGTCCGATCACTGCCATCTTTTCAGAGACTTTCTGTGCAGTTCTTCCACTGATACCAGTATCGATCTCATCGAAGATCAATGTCTCAATCTCATCTCTGTCTGCAAGGATTGCCTTTAATGCAAGCATGATTCGAGACAACTCACCGCCGGATACGATCTGTCCCAGTGGCTTCAGAGTTTCTCCGGGATTTGTAGAAATGAGATACTGGATATCATCGGTTCCATTATCTGTGTAGTTTTTCTTTTTCCGGAAATCAATGGCAAAATTCACATCCAGGAAATTTAAATCCTTCAATCCCTGAATAATCTTCTGCTCAAGCTGTTTACTGTATTCTTTACGGATTTCTGCTAATTCATCCGACTTTTTCTCAAGAATATTTTCCAGTTCTCTGAGATGCTCCTTTAATTCCTGTAAATTTTCTTCATATTTATGTAATTTTTCCAGTTTTTCTTCCTGAAGTTTGCGATATGTGAAAATTTCCTCAATGGTACGTCCATATTTTGCCTTCAGTCCATTGATCAGATCCAGTCTTCTCTCTGTCTCATAAAACTCTCCTTCATCAAAGGTCAGCTCGTCCAGATAAGCGGATAATTCTCTGTTAAAATCATTCAGAAGACCGTCTACAGAAGTAAGTGTCTCTGCAAGAGGTGTAAGCTCCGGATCATACTGTGTTACATGAGAGAATTCCTTTAATGCCTCTCCGACAGTCTCTCCGGCGCCTTCCTTGCTTTCATAGCCTGTGAGATTATGTACAAGCTGCAGGGAGTCAACGATGAGTTTTGCATTGCTCATTTTTCTGTACCGGGCTTCCAGTTCCTCATCCTCTCCCGGCTGCAGATTTGCTTTCTCGATTTCTTTGATCTCAAACTCCAGAAAAGCCAGCTCACGATTTCTCTGCTCCTCATTCATATTCATGGAACCAAGTTCTGTTTTGCATTTGCTGTATTCTTTATATGCCAGAGATACTTTCTCCTTTGCAGGAAGGATTTTTTCTTTTCCATATGCATCCAGGATTGCAAGCTGCTTATCCTGGTACAGAAGTGACTGATGCTCGTGCTGTCCATGGATATCCAAAAGGCATGCAGCAGCGGCCTTCATCTGACCTACAGTACTTGTCTCTCCATTAATCTTGTTGATGCTTCTTCCATCCATGATTTTTCTGGACAGAAGTACCTGTCCATCTTCCGGACAGATATCCAGTGCTTTCAGTGTCTCCAGCGCTTTCTCGTTTTCTACCTGAAAAAGCAGCTCCACAAGTGCATAGGATGCATTTTCCCTTATCATATTTTTAGAAGTTTTTGCACCCAGGATCAGCTGCATAGACCCCAGAAGGATAGATTTACCTGCTCCGGTCTCACCGGTCAGGATATTCAGTCCGGGACCAAATTCCACTTCTATTTCTTCTATCAGTGCAAGATTTTTCACATGCAGATGAGCTAACATTTATTGCCTCCATAATCAAGTCATTTGTAATGTTAAAAGTTCAGGATCGTAACTGCAAAGGTATTGAGCAGTTACTCGTGGGATCACTTATTCAATCTGACAAAACTTCTCAGTTTCTCTGCTGCTCCCAGTGCCATGTCTGCAGTCTTTGCAGCACACATAATAGTGTCATCACCTGCAATACATCCCAGTATTTCCGGCCATTTCAACGCATCCAGGGCTGCTGCCACGCCCATGGCCATTCCGGAAACGGTTTTGATCACAATGATATTCTGTCCCACATCAATAGAAAGCAGGGTATCTTCCAGTACTCTTGTATATTTTTCTCCAAGACTTCCTGATTCATTATTAATAATTGCATAACGGGACTTTCCGTCCTTTCCTGCCACTTTTGTCAGCTTGAGAGCACGAATATCTCTGGATACAGTCGCCTGTGTCACCTTAAATCCTGCCTCATTAAGTCTGGAGGCCAGCTCTTCCTGTGTATCAATATCATACTGATGAATCAGTTCAATAATTTTCTCATGTCTCGCAACTTTCACCTTATTTCCTCCTGCTGATCAGCTGTCTCTCATCTTCCGGCGCAATACCTCAACAAAACTTAAATGGTTCAGCTTCAGAATCTTTGTCTTTACATCTGCCTGCCGGATCTGAATGCAGTCACCGGTGACCATAGGGATAAATGTATCTCCATCAAAAGATGCGATTCCCTTTTCACAGTCACAGTGTCTTCCTTTTCCTATCTCTACAGTGATCACATCCTGCGCAGGAAAAATAATGCTTCTTGTATTCAGTGTGTGTGGTGCTATGGGAGTCATGATCGTCATGGCGGCATTGGGCGATACAATAGGTCCTCCCGCTGACAGACTGTATCCGGTAGATCCGGTAGGTGTTGAAATAATAATTCCATCAGCATTATAAGAGTTAAGATAAACATCATTTACATAATTCTTAAACCGGACCACGCGGAGATGACCGTCTCTGCCGATCACAATGTCATTCAATGCAATATCCTGTCCGATCAGTTTTCTGCCACGGTACACCCTTCCTTCCAGCATCATGCGTTCTTCTACCTCGTAATCATCCGCCATCAGCTGATCCAGAGCACTGTACAGAGAGGTCTGATTCACTTCTGCAAGAAAACCCAGATTTCCCAGATTGATTCCAAGAAGAGGAATTTCCTTATGCACCACATCCCTTGCTGCCTGAAGAAGTGTGCCATCTCCTCCCAGAACAATAATACACTGTGTATCGTCCGGAACCTTATCAGGATCTGTATAATGAAAGGAACCCTCATGTTTCCTTTCTGCCTGCTGTACTTCACAGTTTTTGTGATGTGTTTTCAGATAATCTGCGATTTTTTCTGTGATTTCAAGTTTTTTATCCTTGTCACTGTTTGTAATAATATAAAACCTGTCCATAGTTTCTTCCTGACTCAGCCTTTTTAATCCAACTGTCCATGAGCCTCTGCCACAACAGCTTCTACAGATACCTTCAGGCTGTCGGTAACCCCGGTACCTTCCGGATGTTTTTTCAGATGAAGAAGATATTCGATATTTCCTTCCGGTCCTTTAATTGGCGAAAAAGAAAGATGACATGGCTCCATAAAAATACTCATGGCATAATCGCGCACTTTTTCGATCACTTCCTGATGAACAGCAGGATCTCTTACAACCCCCTTCTTTCCGACTTTCTCTCTCCCCGCCTCAAACTGCGGCTTGATCAGACATACGATCTCACCCTCATCTGTAAGGAGATTTCTTACAGGAAGCAGTACTTTTGTAAGAGAAATAAAGGACACATCAATTGATGAAAAATCTGCCGGTTCTCCCAAATCCTCCGGTACCACATAGCGGATATTGGTTTTCTCCATACAGACTACACGCGGATCGTTACGAAGCTTCCAGTCAAGCTGTCCATATCCTACATCAATGGAATAAACTTTTACTGCCCCGTTCTGTAACATACAATCTGTAAACCCTCCAGTGGACGCACCTACATCCATACAGACCTTACTATCCAATGTGACATCAAAGTTTTTCATAGCTTTTTCAAGTTTCAGCCCACCGCGGCTTACATACGGAAGAGTGTTTCCTCTGACCTCAATCTTTACAGTCTCCGGGAACATGGTTCCCGCCTTATCTTCTTTCTGACCATCAACATATACATCGCCTGCCATGATGAATGCCTTTGCTTTCTCGCGGGATGGTGCAAGGGCACGTTCCATCATAAGCATATCCAAACGTTTCTTCATTGCTCTCTTAATTCCTCACTATCTTCTATTGCCTGTCTGATGTCTTCCACTCCAAGTCCAATCCGGCTGCGCAGGCTTTCTACATTTCCCTGGGGTACGAAACGATCCCAGACAGCTGCCGACAACACTCTTATTTCCGGATGACAGGCTTCCATATAAGCAGACACATGCTCTCCGTATCCGCCGCTTTTCACATTCTCTTCTACTGTCACAAACAGACTGTGATCCTTTGCCAGTTCATCAAGAAGATCCACATCCAGTGGTTTCACAAATCTGGCATTTACAAAAGTAGGATCATAGCCGTCATCTTTCAGTCCTTTACAGATTTCCATGCAGGACGGGATCATACTTCCCACTCCCAGCACAGCGATTTTTTTTCCTTTGCGGATAATCTCACTTCTGCCATATTCCACAGGTGCCTGATATTCCCGAAGCCCCTGATGCGCACTGCCTCTCGGATAGCGGATTGCAATCGGTCCGTCAAAGCTTACCGCAAATGCAAGCATCTCTTCCAGTTCTCTGTCATTCTTCGGTGCCAGAACAGTCATATTCGGCATCATTGACAAATAAGACAGATCAAAGCAGCCCTGATGCGTCTCCCCGTCTGCGCCTACAAGCCCTGCCCTGTCAACAGCAAAAATCACATGAAGCTTCTGCATACATACATCATGCAGGATCTGATCTACAGCACGCTGCAGAAAAGATGAATAGATGGCAACAACAGGAACCAGGCCGCCAAGAGCCAGACCCGCCGCAAAACTCACCGCATGTTCCTCTGCGATTCCCACATCAAAAAATCTGTCCGGAAATCTCCTGGAAAATTCCACAAGTCCGGTTCCATCCGGCATGGCTGCGGTAATAGCTGTCAGTTTTTTATTTTTCTCACCAAGAGAGACCAGTGCTTTGGAAAAAACATCTGTATAACCCGGCACTGTTTTCTTCTGAAGTACCCGGCCTGTTTTAATATCAAAAGGACCTGTTCCATGAAACCTGTCCGGATGGGCACTTGCAGGTTCGTATCCTCTGCCTTTCTTTGTCAGGACATGAACAACTACCGGTCCCTCTACCCGTTTTGCTTCATTAAAGAGTTTCATCATCTGACGCATATTATGACCATCAACAGGTCCCAGATATGTCAGTCCCATATTTTCAAACAGCATTCCCGGAATAAAAAGCTGCTTGACACTGCTTTTGGTTTTTCTCATAGTATCTACCAGAGCAGTCCCTACCTTCGGAACCTTCTTCAGTGCCTTTGTCACACCCATCTTCATTCCTGTATAAGCTTCTGCAGTTCTCAGTGCACTCAGATAAGTGGACATGCCTCCTACATTTCTGGAAATGGACATATTATTGTCATTTATGATAATAATAAAATTTGTCTTTAACTCTGCAGCATTATTTAATGCCTCATACGCCATTCCTCCGGTGAGAGCACCATCTCCTATCACAGAAACCACATGATGCTTCTGTCCCAGAATATCTCTGGCATGCACATATCCCAGTCCTGCCGAAATTGAATTGGAACTGTGTCCTGCATCATATGCATCACAGGGGCTCTCACTTCTCTTAGGAAAACCGCTTAATCCACCTTCCTGTCGCAGATTCTTAAATTCATCTTTTCTTCCGGTAAGAATCTTATGTGTATATGCCTGATGTCCTACATCCCAGATTAGTTTGTCTTCCGGAAAATCCAGCACATTATGAAGAGCCAGAGTCAGTTCCACTACTCCCAGATTTGAAGCAAGATGTCCGCCTGTCTGACTTACTGACCGGATTAAAAAGTCCCTGATCTCCGCTGCCAGAGGCTCGAAATCTTCCAATGGTATCTTATGGATATCATTGGGTTTCTTAATCTTTTCCAGAATCATTTGTATCCTTCCTTTATTTTCTGCGGTTTATTAATTTTTCAATTAACAAATACAGAAACTCGTTATTTTTATTCAGACTCTTCAGCAGATCGATAGCCTTTTCTGAGAGTTCTTCCACCTGTTCAGCAGCCTTCTCTGTTCCAAAAAGAGTCACATAAGTAACTTTATTATTCTTCTCATCACTGTGTACAGGTTTTCCCAGTTCTTCTGCAGTGCTGGTCACATCCAGAATATCATCCTGAATCTGGAAAGCCAGTCCTATATTTCCGGCAGCTTTCTCCACTGCAGATACTTCCTGCTCATTTGCTCCTGCAAGAATTGCGCCTGTCATCATGGAGGCTTCGATCAATGCTGACGTCTTATTTCTGTAAATATAGTCAAGCATCTCTTTTTCAAGGGGCTTTCCGTCATTTTCCACATCAACACTTTGTCCTCCAAGCATTCCATGAATGCCTGTTTTCTGTGAGACCACTCTCAACGCATGGATTACCCGATCCTGCTCTTTTGTCAGGGCAAATGCCTGAAACATGGTTTCGTATGCGTAATTAAGCAGCGCAACACCGCTTAACACCCCCATGGCTTCCCCATATACCTTATGTGTAGTCAGTCTGCCGCGCCTGTAATCATCATCATCAAGTGCAGGAAGATCGTCATGAATCAGGGAATGAGTATGGATCATCTCCATTCCTGCCATAAACGGTTTTACAACTTCTTCCTTACCATCAAACAGGCGATATGTCTCCCGGATCAACATTGGCCGAAGGCGCTTGCCTCCTGCCAGCATACTGTAATTCATAGCCTGAGCCATTGTTCCGGCGAATCCCGCCTCTGCAGGCAGAAAGCTTCTGATCACTTTCTCTGTTTCTTCCGTTCTCTTTGCTAATTCATCTTGAAAATTCACTAAATGTACCATCCTCATTAAGCTGCAGCATTTTCTTCTCCACTGTATCCAACTTCCCGCTGCAAAGTTTCAAAAGTTCCATGCCCTGTCTGTACAGTATAAAAGAGTCCTCCAGCGATGTGTCTCTGTTTTCCAGTTTTTCAGCCAGCAGATCCAGTTCTGCAAACATCTCTTCCAGAGGTTTCTCCTCCTGTAACTGCTCACAGTTTTCTTTCTTCGCCATAGATTCTCTCCTCCTTCACCGTACCTGTAACATCTGCTTCTATCGTACCGTCTGTCACAGATATATAAATGGTATCCCCATTTTGTACCTGTTCTACACTTGTCAATGTCTTTTTATATTTATCTGCCACATAAGAATATCCCTGATTCAGTTTCTTTAAAGGGGAAAGTCCTGCAAAACGTTCCAGATAAACAGACAATCTGTGTCTCTCATCCTGAAGTTTCCTGTTCATTCCATTTTGTACAGCATTCTCCAGATCTGCCAAACGCTGTCTCTGCTCCCGCAGCCTGTTCTCCGGACTCAGATAAGCAAATTTTGTCTGAAAATGCTCCAGTCTGCTGCGGTACAGATCCATTTTACCACTCATTGCACGATATAACCGCTGCCTGTAAATACTTACTGCTTCAATCACACTTCTGTAATCATCCACCGCAAGCTCTGCCGCAGCAGAAGGAGTAGGAGCTCGCAGATCAGCAGCGAAATCAGCAATTGTAAAATCCGTTTCATGACCTACTGCGGAAATAATGGGTGTACTGCACTCAAAAATAGCTCTGGCCACGATTTCTTCATTAAACGCCCAGAGATCTTCAATAGAGCCGCCGCCTCTTCCCACAATGATCACATCCACATCTGTCTTATCAAGCATCTGTATTCCTTTTACAATACTTTCTGCCGCACCCGCCCCCTGTACAAGAGCCGGATATAAAATAATCTGTAAATAGGGATTTCTTCGATAGGAAATATTGCGGATATCCTGAACAGCCGCACCTGTCGGTGCAGTTACCACACCCAGACGTCTGATAAATCTCGGAATGGGCTGTTTGTACTCCTGTGCAAACATTCCCATATCTTCCAGTTCCTGCTTCAATGCAAGATATCTCTCATACAGAGTTCCTGCACCTTCCAGGGTAATCTCCTTTGCATACATCTGATAGCGGCCGTCGCGTTCATATACATCCACACTCCCGCCAACGATCACCTTATCGCCATTTTTCATGGCAAATGCAAGTCCCCGTCTGTGCCCGGCAAACATCACACAATTCAATGTTCCTGTCTCATCTTTCAGGGAAAAATAGATGTGTCCGCTTGTATGATATTTACAATTGGACACCTCGCCTTTTACATAAATCTTCTGCAGTAAATAATCCTGGGTAAACATATTTTTGATATAACGGTTTACCTGACCTACAGAATATGTGTTTTTCATTCTGATTTTTCTTCGCTTTCACTGTTGGCAATCTTGCCAAGGATACCGTTTACAAAGGAACCGGAAGTCTCACCGCCAAAACGTTTGGCAAGCTCTACCGCCTCATTGATAGCTACACCTGTAGGTACATCTTTGTCATATTTCAGTTCATACACTGCCAGACGCAGGGCAGTCAGGTCAACGCGGCTCATTCTCTTTGTCTTCCAGCCATTGCTTGTCTCATTTAACAGTGCATCGATCTCGTCTAATTTTTCAAGTACATGGCGGTATTTCCGGCTCATATACTCCTGATCTTTCTCTGAAAGTTCCTCCAGAGTATCAAAATAAAGTGAAAGCTGCTCACTCATCTCTTCCTCTGAATTAAATTCTGTCATGAACAGTAATTTAAAAATATGTTCTCTCTGCTCTCTTCTTCGCATAATTTTTGCTGTATAAACAGCTTTCCTTTCTAAATATCTCTTAAGTACACAAAAAAGGAAAGGGTTACTTTCCTTTTTCGTTCTCCATATCTACACTGGCAATATGAATATTAACATCTGCAACCTCAAGACCTGTCATATTCTCTATGGATGATTTTACTTTCTCCTGAACTTTCTTACTTGTCTCAAGAATGTTCTTACCATATTCGATATTCAGGTTCAGGTCTACTGTTACAACTCCTTCGAGTACAGTAACCTTAACACCTCTGGAAAGATTCTTCATTCCAAGTTTGCTTACCAGTTCGTTTGTGATATTGCCTGCCATGGAAGCAACTCCGTTTACTTCCGTAGCAGCAAGTCCGGCAATGATAGCGACCACTTCATCTGCGATCTGGACCTCACCAATGCCTCCTAAATCCTGTATTTTATATGTTATTCTTTTCTCTGCCATCTGAAAACCTCCTGAGGGATTCTTTAATCTTTGTTCATTATACCAAATCGACAGATAAATGAAAAGGGTTATTTACTGAATTCCGTTAATATTAAGCCAGGATTTCTGTCCTCTGTCATACCCACACTCCAGGAATTTACAAAGAGGAGCAGCGGATTTCCCTTAAGATCAGTAACTTTTTTCATATCAGAGGTTCCAATGATCTTATCCACTTTTACTTCTTCTTTATTTGCAATCCAGCGAATATGTTCATATGGAAGTGTTTCCAGACGGATATCTACATTATATTCATTTTCCAGACGATATTTCAGAACATCAAACTGCAGGACACCTACAACACCTACAATAATTTCTTCCATACCGGTATTAAACTCCTGAAAAATCTGAATAGCACCTTCCTGCGCGATCTGATTGATACCTTTAACAAACTGTTTTCTCTTCATAGTATCAATCTGACGGACTCTCGCAAAATGTTCCGGTGCAAATGTAGGAATACCTTCGAATGCAAACTTTTTACCGGGTGCACAGATTGTATCTCCGATGGAAAAGATACCCGGGTCAAAAACACCGATAATATCTCCGGCATATGCCTCATCTACCACATGGCGGGATTCTGCCATCATCTGCTGTGGCTGAAGCAGACGCATCTTTTTATCACCCTGCACATGATATACTTCCTGGGAAGCGTCAAATTTACCGGAACAGATTCTCATAAATGCGATTCTGTCTCTGTGTGCCTTGTTCATGTTTGCCTGGATTTTAAATACAAACGCTGAGAAATCATCATCCATGGGGTCAATTTCCCCAATATCAGACACTCTCGGAAGCGGTGATGTTGTCATCTTCAGGAAATGTTCCAGAAATGTTTCCACACCGAAGTTTGTCAGCGCAGATCCGAAGAATACAGGTGTCAGCTTACCTTTGCTTACCAGCTCCTGGTCAAAATCTGCACTTGCGCCGTCCAGAAGCTCAATCTCATCCAGAAGCTGTGCTTTCTGCTCCGGATCCATAATCTCATCTGCCCGGCTGTCACTTAACGGGATTTCCTCGATCACACCTTCTTTGGTACCTTTCTGTGTATCAGAAAAGGTAAGTATTTTCTCTGTATCACGGTCATAAACACCGCGGAATTTCTTACCGGAACCGATTGGCCAGTTGATCGGGCAGGTTGCGATGCCAAGTTCTTTCTCAATCTCATCAAGAAGGTCAAATGTGTCGTTTGCATCGCGGTCCATCTTATTGATAAATGTAAAAATCGGGATATGGCGCATTACGCAGACCTTGAACAGTTTTCTGGTCTGTGCCTCCACACCCTTGGAACCGTCGATTACCATGACTGCAGAATCTGCTGCCATCAGTGTACGGTAAGTATCCTCCGAGAAATCCTGATGTCCCGGTGTATCCAGAATATTAATGCAGTAACCATCATAATGAAACTGCAGAACAGAGGAAGTAACGGAAATACCTCTCTCTTTTTCGATCTCCATCCAGTCTGACACTGCATGGCGGGCTGTTGCCTTACCTTTAACACTTCCGGCAAGATTGATTGCTCCGCCATACAGCAGGAATTTCTCAGTCAGTGTAGTTTTACCTGCATCCGGATGGGAAATAATGGCAAATGTTCTTCTTTTTTCTATTTCATTCGTATACTTAGACACGTTCAGCCTCCTGTTGCGCTTTCTTATAATTGTTTGCATAAAACACCGGCAACAGCCGGTATCAGTTACGTTTTCTATTTTTTTACAGCATTCCTATTCTAGTATATGCACCTCTTTTCTGTCAAGATATATGTTCGCATATTCATATCAAAATATCAGTCATAAATATCAGTTGTATCGATTGCGGTATCCTCATATGGCTGTGCTGATGTTTCGCTGTCTTCCTCATACGAAGTATCTGCTGATGTTTCATCTGTCTGTGTTGTATCTTCTGCATCTTCACTCTCCTTCAGTGGGGTGATCACAATATTTTCTGGCGCAATTCCTGTTTTCCTTTTTACAATATCTTCAATCTGTGCTCTCTGTGCATCAGAAAGTTCTGCTTCAGGGATCACAACATCCGCAGTTTCTCCGGTAAGATTTACAACTACATTCTTAAAGCCCTTCGCCTCCAGCAAAAGCTCTGCTGCCGCTTCTTTTTCTGAAAGGTCTGTCATCGAGACCATCGTATGTATTGCCTCCTGCTTCTCTTCATCATCAATTTCTTCATTATTGATAATGTCCTGCAGATCTGCCTTGTTCTGTGAGCGCACCTGTTCTCTGCTGATCTTTGCCTGTGCGGCAAATCCTGTAGAACCCGTAAACACAGCCTCCCCGGGAGTATCCGTTTCCTGACTGTCTGTAAGACTGTTATCAGTCAGACCTCCATCTGCCTGATTTTCATCCAGAAGAGCAGTTTCATCTGTAAGATCATATCCTGCATCTTCAAGGATACTGCTGCTGTCCGTACTTGCCTCCTTATCCCTGAATCCAAGATCTACATCTGCAAAGTTCAGATATCCTGCCACTGCAATCAGAATTGCCAGCGATGTAATAATGACCTGATTTTTTCCGATGACTTTTTTCACATTTATCTCCTCATTTCATTTTCATTATTCTAATTTTATTGATTGTGACTAACAAATAGAATTTAGAAAATTGCGCAAATGCCTGTAAATACAGTGTTTTTGGCACTATTATATTAGGAAACAATATTTTTATTTGTGACTAACGTGTGACTAACGATAACAGTCTAAAACTTCCGAAATGATACAAAATATGTTTTATAAATAAAATTCCCGGGGAATTAACCCCGGGATGTTTTTATATGGCAATCAAATCTTTCCATGTGACGGGCCCACAGACTCCGTCCACTTCCAGAACATCTTTCCTAGATTCTTGATAAGCTTTCAGAGCGTAAATTGTGTTTGTGTCTGCTGTCCATGTAAGTTTCAACGCTTTGCCGTTTTTGCCTTTAAAGCCTCTGGCTCTTAAAATTTCCTGTAAGAGGAGCACAGATGTGTTTTTATCTCCTGCTTTTACTGTTTCTGGATTAAACATATATTTCTCTCCTGTTTGTGCGGTATTAGGCAATGCATTTTCAGATTTTACGGGTACAGATGCATCAGATGTAATACTATAATCTGGTGTACAGAACTTAGTTCCGGGCATCTGGCTGTTAAGATAACTCTTTGCACAGACACCGCCGCCATTTGCAATAATTCCAGATGCACCAGAAGTATTTCCCTCGATGGTATAGAACCTGTCTCCGATTACGGCCGTTACGATGCCGGTATGAGTGAAAGTTCCATTATAATAAAAAATTACAATATCACCGATCTTTGGATTAGCGTTCCTTGTAAACAGATTACCAAGTGTTGGGCAGTAAACATAGGGCCAGTGTTTCAACAGTTTTTTTGCTTTTTCCTGTCCGAATGCTTCCATAAAGCACCAACTCACGAATGCTGCGCACCAAGGCTGTCCTTGATATGATGGCTTAATGTCTCGCCAGTACTTCGTATAGTTGCTCGAACCGGCGTTTGCAGTCTTACTGTCGAGCTGACTATTGCTCTTCTTTTCAAGGTATCCAATCTCATTTTTTGCAATGAGAATCACTTTTTCAATAGCTTTATCCATTGCAGAAACCTCCTCTTTGTAATCCTTATAGAATACATCCATGTCAACGTTACCACTAATGCCGGATACTTTTCCTCTACTGGAATACTGCCAGCCTACACCAACAGATGGACGCAATCTTTCCTGTACAGAGCCATTATCACTAGCCGGATAACGAGCAATCCAGCAATCGTACTTTTTCAGGGTGTCTGACAGAACGTTATTGTACCAATCAAGATTGCAGTAGATACCGACCTTATAACCGGCTTTTTTGATTCTGGTCAGAAATGCTACTGCAATATTCTCAATCGCCTGTTTTCCAAGGTTTCTCTGCTGACTCCATTCAAGGTCGTAGAAGATTGGAAAGTCCATTCCGCGTCCGCCAAGAACAGAAATTACGCTCTCAGCTTCATCAATTGCCTGTGCCGGTGTCAGAGCGTAACTGTATTTATATCCGCCGACAAGGATTCCATTTGACTTGCATCCTTTGTAGTTATGCTCAAAAGAGGAATCAGTTCCAGATTTTTGATGGATTCTCAATATTGCAAACTTAATTTCAGAATTCGATACTTTCGCCCAGTCTGGCTTGCTCTGATAAGATGATACGTCAATTCCTTTAATTTCCATATTTTCTCCCTTGCACGTATTTTATTTCACTATCCCTGGTTTTGATTCTGTTACTGTCCCGTCCTCATTCAGTACATAGCCATCCTTTTGAAGCCTTTCAATTACCTTCTTATTCCACAACTCGGGAACATCTGTCCATTTTTTCAATTCATTAATAACTCTTTCTTCGTAAAATTTAACCATTATTCTCACCTCTGATTGTTGCAACTAAAGTAGCCAGTTCATCAAGTGCCGAATCATGCGTTGATACAAGTTCAGCTAGACCGTCAATACCATCACCATTAATCAGAATTTTACGATTAGATTCCGCATTAAGCATTTGCATCACCAAGTCAAGTTTTTCAGACATTTCATTCAGTCTGTTTGAAACTCTATTAATTGCTTTATAAATATTTGCAATTTCCTTTTTATCCATATGCACCTCCTGTTCTTAGCCATTCAGCTATAAATAATTCATTAATTTACTAGGATTTTAGAAACATAAGCAAAGGGTGAGGCTCTTTTCTTGACTGGCATCGGCGATGTTCGTATTCCCTGCCGCATTCACAACACAGAAGGACTCATTGGCACTGCGGCAAGGCGAACGCTCCCACCAAATCCCAGACGCATAAGAATTGCTAGTTCGTGGGCTTTTATACCTGTTTGCGGTCGCATTCTTAAAGTATTGATACTGTGTTCCTTCACCTCCAAAAGAATATGGAATGTTACCAAAAATTTCGATTTCAGATAGTAAGAACGCATAATCGTTTGAAGTCTTGATTGTACTACTCTGACCTCCCACAGATGTCAGCTTTTTAACCTGTTTCATCATGCTTTGGACATAAGCAGGTAAACATTTCTTGTACACATTATTACACCATGTACGTCTTTCACAACCTTCCCAACCGCCGCTATTCATATCTGAGCTATTCATATAACCACATTCATGAGATGCATCGAGAGAATTGTTATATTCTGTCGTAGTGTCTAAATACAGCAGGCGTTCCGTCTGAATTGTAATAGCGGCTTTGGTCTTGCCATTGATAGCAGTTACCAAGTCGTCATGTTCAATTCCGATGATCACATAAGCATAATCATTTGCTTTGTGTGACTCACTCACGCCTGTTGCATCCATAGCATTGTGATGGATGGTTCTCTTGTCGCCAACCGCCCAATATTCGCCAATATTGATTTTACCTGCGTAGTGCGCTTCAATCATCCTTGCTATTTCAGCATCCGTTCCGTCAGCGAATGTGACAATCTTCAATTCCCCTGGTTCACCGAGAAGTCTGTTTCCTGTATCGTAGTTGTATACGCCATCAGTGTTGTATGGGAACAGCACGAAGTAATATTGTTTGTCGCTTGTTAACCCTGTGACTGTATAGCCTGTGGTTTTGTATTTATCTCGAACCGTATTATCAACCACAAGCGTTCCGTCATCTGGATTTGCAGGATAGCCCGTTTCTTTCATTACAAGTTTTGTGCCAGCCCATGTAGAAAATGTTGAGCCACTGATTACCGTGTTTTCAGGGTCTTGCCATTTAATTGTGACAGATGTGTTTGCATTTTCAATTGTTGGGTTGTTTACGGGTTTAGGGGTAACGGTCACACCTCCGCCTTTTGCGTGGAGTGTTCCGTCTTCGTCTATGAATGTTGTCTTACCGTCGGGCTTAACCTTGCCAAGAGTTTCAGTTGTAGCAATCGGGACAGTCGCATCACTTCCCCTGTCTCCTTTTGGCCCTTTTATGTTGACTGTTTCGGGATTGGTGATTCCATCTGTGTTGCTCCAGCTTATATTTCCATCGGTGTCCACACTTGGGACGAATGTAGTGCCCTTGTCTCCTTTAGGCCCGGCGCCCCCAGCCTCTCCCTTTTCTCCTTGCGGTCCAGTATCTCCTTTTGCGCCCGTATCGCCTTGCGGTCCGGTAATATTTACTGTCTGGGGGTTTTCAAGTCCCCCGTCATTACTCCAACTTATATTCCCTTTGCTGTCTACAACAGGAGTGAATGTGATTCCTCGCGCACCAGTATCTCCTTGCTCGCCTTTTGGACCAACTGGGCCTTGCTCGCCTTGCGGCCCGGTATCGCCTTTTAGACCTTGTGCCCCCTGCTCTCCTTTTTTTCCAGGGTCTCCTTTTACGCCTTGCGGTCCCGGGTCACCCTTTGGGCCTTGTGGACCAATTGGTCCCTGCGGTCCTTGTGGCCCTTGAATCTTGCCGGCATTGTTCCAATTTGTGCCGTCAAAAACCCACATTTCTCCATTTATTAAATACGCGTCGTTCTTCTCTGCGCTCAAGGGGAGGTCTGACTCAGATTCTTTTGTACCAAGGATATTAAGAGATGTTCCATCATTTCCTTGTTCACCCTTTTCTCCTTGCGGGCCTTGTGGACCAACTGGTCCAACATCTCCTTTATCACCTTTTGGACCCGGCACTCCTTGAGGCCCTATAATATTTCCAACATTTTCACTATCACCATCTGAAAATGCTATTGTCAAATTTCCATCTACGTCGATACTGACCGCTGTGATAGAGACACCCCTCAGCGATTCTTTCTGCTCAGGTGTCAGCGATTCAAATGCTACGGTACCATCCGCACCCTTTTCTCCCGGATCACCTTTATCTCCTTTTTCACCCCTTGGACCCTGCGGGCCAGCAGGACCCTCTGCACCTTTCTCCCCTCGCTCTCCTTTTTCACCTTTGGGGCCTTGCGGACCAACAAATTCTCCGGCATTAACCATCTCTGAAATATCCTCAATGGAGCACAAGCGCCTTACATCATTAGCTGCAAATGCAATGTATAAGGCTTTACCAGATGGAACAGACGGGTCATTGCCAAGAATCGCAACGGGCTCTCCGGGACGAATTTTCGATGTATCAAAATCGGCGTACATACCCCGTCGGAATTGTATTGTATATGTATCGGCCATATTAGACTTACCTCCTTATGAAAGGAAATTATTTTTTATGTAATCCTTTACGGAATCAAGATTTTTCTGCACATCGTCATTCATCACAAGGAAATTACCTTTATTATTCTGACTGATAATACTTCCTGTATTCTCATCTACTTCTGAATATGTATATGCAATTCGACTTCCTTCTCCAGTGCTAAGATTCATAAAACTTGTTAAAATCTTCTTCATGATATTACCTCCATTTGATTGATAATGTTTAATCTGTCGTTAATAAGCTCTGATTCATAATCTGGTTCCGAGACCTCTGTTTCTTCTGACTCATAATTTGGTTCCGGGATTTCTATATCTCTTGCGTCTGTATAAGCCGTATCTCCCGGGTCAGTAAATCGCATATGCTCATATTCAGCTTGTCTTGCTTTGATTTCGAACGAAAATTTAAGTCCCGGAGTTCCTTTTACAACAAAATAATCCTGCTCTTTCTCAGCTATCCAGCAGTCACCCTCTCCTTCTCTTTGCAAGAACACATAATATTTAATGCCGACATTCGCAGATTCCTGAAAGATATCATCTATGTCAATCATGCAAATCCCGTCATCCGATATTACAGATTCACCGATATCTCCAAAGAATGGGGTTGGCATTTCATAGCAGTAAAAGAGCTGTTCATCATAGTCTACCGTCGAAACTGATCTTGATTTTGTCCCGTTTACTTTCAGCTTCCCTCTGATAGAAGCATCTGCAAGGTCTGTCCCCGTACCTACACTGTAGAAATGACCACTGGCTTCTATATGTGTACCTGCTGTAACTTTCTTTGATGCTGAAACACTGTCAGCCGAAACACTGCCAGCTGAAACACTGGTATTAACCGAGGCTGAACTTGCATGTACGGTTCCTGTATAAAGATTGATTCCTCTAATACGCGTTCCATACAATGTCCCGTACCCCGGTACATATATTCCTGTATTCGTCTCTGAATAGATCTCTCCAGTTGAAGCATCTAGTATTACTTCTCCATACGTGCCACTTGCTGAAAGCTTTTTAATTCCAACTTTCCATCCTGCTAATTCGCCTGTGTTAATATAATCGGCATTCATGTACACATTGCCATTTGATAGATACAGGCCTTTATTGCTGCTGTTATCGCTTAGCACATTAATAATCTCTTGTTTAGACATTTTTCCTATGTCGAGATTACTAAGTGCCTTGTCTGTATAGCGATTCGCATTCGATAACGCTGTCGAAGCTTTATTTTCAGCAACACTATATATTGTGTCGCCGTTTGCTAACACGAATGTATTAGGTCTGAGCGTAACATTTCCGTAGTTATCAATCGCAAATGTTGATGTTCCAGAACTGTTTGTAACATTAATGTTTTTCAAGCTAATTAAATCAGCTGAAATCTGGCCGGACTTAATATAGGAAGCATTTATATACAGATGTCCGTTCTGCATATAAATTCCCTCTTGCTTACCGTTATCCGTTAAAGCGTTAAAAACTCTTTCAAAATTGACAATTTTTTCAGCGTCCAGTTCCCGCCAAGCGCCATCAGTCCCAGAAAACATATATACCTGGCTTGTAGAGAAGTTCATGAATATCGAGCCGTCATGCTTTTCATATTCTTCACTTTTCCACTCAGATGCCGGATAATTCTGCAATGTTGGTGTATACGTGCCATAATAGTTCGGGATAGTCACATTACGAACTGACCCATCCACAACGTCCTTGGCAATCTGTTCAATAGTTCTACTTTTCAGTGTAAAGTTTTCAACCTCTAATGTGACAGCGCCTGTGTTGGCATCTATTCTTAATGTCGTATTCCCATTATTGTCTTTTGCTGTAAAACCTCTCGTGTTAATCCATTCTGATTGAATACCGATGGCATAGAGAATATTCAGAACGGCATCTCCATTACTATCAAAGCCGGCTTTCCATGTCTGACCGCCGTCTACTGACAAGAAGAATCCATCAGCACTTGTCTTATAAATTACTTTAGAATCAGCAAGTATAGGTTTGTCATGCCGGTACGTAATTACGGAACCATCTTCTTGTATTTCCTCTGTATAGAAGAAACCTAGTGTGTTTGCTGCAAGCTCGTTCATTTGTTTGAGCTTTACGTCATAGGCAGATAGTTTCTTCTCTATATCTTTTTTTGACTGCTCTACCGCTGCTTGCTGACCACCAATAAACTCACTTACATCTTCTTCGGCACTCTTTGCGCTACAGCTCCATGATGTTGAGCCACCGAACACAAATTCTACATTAGTTGCAAATGATCTAAAGACACGATTTTTAGTGTCGATAAATTCGACTGGATCGCCAAAAGTGGCGTATCCGTTGGCAATTCCGTCGCATGAGAAAGGACGCATTCGCAAACCGATTAATTGATTTCCAATAGCTTCGACTCCTGCCTGTGCATTGCCCGACAATAGCTGATTGTCAATAGTAATCACATAGCCGTCCTGACCTGACATATATTCGGTCTCATCTTCTACATATTTGACACCTGTTACAATAACATCGTCTACGTCATATTGTAGATTCTGAATTGAAAATAACGCGTGATAATCGTTATTACTTAACGTACCACCATCAATCACAGTCCCCATTGTCCATGGATTAAGCGTGCCGCCATCCAGATCATCACCATTTGTCCAGTTCTTTACTGCTCCACCATCGTAAATAGTCGTATTGGTAAATGTCTTATCAAACGTAATAATCCTGAGTAAGTCATTTTCGTCGATTCTTGCATTTCCACCGGCTATCCCGGCACACATTCCGATTATTGTACGGTATGTCGCATTAGATGGCGCTTTCTGAATCTGAAAATCCGCATTTGGAAACACTGCATCTCCAAGAGTGATTCCACATTGCTGACAGCATTCCGAGAGCAGTTCCTTGACCGTACAAGGAAAAGACAGATTAGAATCATATGCCTTGTCAGCGTTATGCATTTTATCTAAGAGAGAAAGACTTATTTCGCTTGCTGTTGCGGGCTTTTTCGATACAATGTAAGTACCTCTCTTTATAGTTTCTATCCTGTCGGATAACTGCACATTGAGAAAGATAACAAACCTTGCAGCGTTAAAATTATATCCGTCAAAACGCCCATCATCGTTTACTAATGATAAACTTGCCGTTTTTGCGATTGCCACACCCACCGGAAAGTCCCCAGAGTCTGCTGAATCTACGAGACTATTTCCAGACAGATAAAAGTCTTTTTTGCCTAGCTTAAGAGTTGTGCCATTTGACAATGTAACATTTGCTGTCACGTAATAATTTCTGTTTGTAAGTGATTCTTTCTTTAACTGAGTAGATACATTTATCAAATCGGCTCAATCCTCCTTACATTGATAGACAAATCTGTCCACTTTTCTTCCCCATCTTTCAGAGTTTGCGCAGCCATGTTGAAATTTGATGCGTAGAATGTTCTGTCTATCCATCTTCCCGGAACAGTTGGGTCTTTATGGTGGAATGTGAATTGACTTTTGTTAAGTACAGTATTTAGTATGGTTGCTATTTCAGCCCATGTAAGCTCGCCCCATTGCATGTCATACCCGCCAATTGTTCCCATTGGTGTATTGTGCATAATTAAATCCTGACTTCTTTTAGAGTCTTCCGTAGAAGTGGTTGCGAACACCGGTTTGTAACTGTCCGGTGCTCTTATAACAACGTTGTCTATTTTGAATTGTTCCTGTGCCATATTTTTTCCTCTATGCTAACTCAAATGGATTCTTCCCATTCCGGTTTCTTCTCATTTCAGCTTCACTAATGATGATGTCTAACAGTTTTCTGCCAGACGCATTGACTGTAACATTGTAAGTATTTCCGTCTCCCTGTCCTTTCCCAGACTCTTCCCGAACAATCTGACGCAACAGACTTTCCGGTGCTTCCAGGTTATTTCCTTTCTTCTGGTCACCTAATACCGCAAGGAATTCTGACCTTGGCGGAATAACTGCGCCACTGGCCAGATATGGGATAGTTCCGATACGTGGAAATGTCGCATGAAATCCAATAGTCTTTGAACCAAACGGTGTTGGAACAGTCCAAGGTCCAAAGGAAAATGCAGATTCAATTCCACCAATTGCATTATTAATCATCCCAACTGCATTATTAACAATGCTGATTGCTTGATTGATCGGAGCTTTAATAAAATCCACAATGCCTTCAAACGCAGATCTGACTGCATCTCTGGCGGCATTAAACTTATTAGTGATAGCATTTTTTATCGCTTCTACTTTATTAGAAACAAATGTAGTTACATTTTCCCATACTTGGGATGTTTTATTCTTTACGCTATCCCATACGCTCGCAACTTTTGTTTTAATTGCATTAAATACTGTGCTGGCTGTGGATTTAAGAGAGCTCCAAAGGCCAGAAAGTGTCTTTTTGATTGCGTTCCAGATTGTTGAAGTCAATGCTTTAATCGCATTCCAAGCAGTACTGATGATGCTCTTTATTATACTCAACGCACCTTTTGTTACGGTTTTAATTATCTCCCACGCACCTGACACAACATCTTTGATAAAACTCCATGCTCCATCCGCAATCTCTTTTATTCCCTGCCAAGCCAGTTCCCAGTCTCCTGTGAAAACGCCGACAAGAAAATCAATGATTCCGCTCAGTGTATCTGCTACATCACCAATTATTTTAATTAATGATTTCATAACTTTTATTGCTACGGTGCCTACAACGTTAATTATTTCTGCCACGACCGGAAGCAAATTCGCGATTATCCAGTTAATCAAAGGCACTAATACCGACTCCCACAGAAGTTTCAGAGAATCAATGAGTTTTCCGAGGAATGTTTCTATCTTTAAAATCGCATCCCCTAATGGTCCCTCTAATAGCCCTTTGAACTGTTCTGCCAGTCCTTGCAAAACTGGAAGAACATAGGTGTTGTATCCAGTTATCAGAGTCTCAAATATGCTTGATAATCCATTCGCTATAGAATCAAAGAACGGCTTTACGTGTTCATCGTATAACCTCGATATTGCGTCACTAAGGTTTTGAACAACTATTAAGACGCCGCTTGTTACGGTTTCTATTGCTCCGAGACTACCCTCGATTGCTGACTTTAAAATGTCCTTGTTGTCGATAAAAGGCTGCGCAATCATGTTAAGGATGTCTCTGCCAAGTTTTGCAGCCGTTTCCGTAAGAACCATTCCGATTTCAGTAAAGATTCCGATTAAATCTGCAGTAATCTGCTGCGCAGTTTCTTCGCTGAAAATTGAGAAAACATCAGCAAAAGCAACTGCAAGGTTTCCGCCTATTTGTGCAATTTCAGAGCCGATATTGAACATATCTATCAGATAGTTCTTTATTCTTTGCGTGTTCTGCTTTAAAAACTTTTCGATTCCGCCTATAATGTTTTGCGCAATTGTTAATCCGATTCTGGCAAATGAGCCGGCAACTTGTCCAATTGCATATGCGAATGAATCGAAAAAATTATTTGCTGCTTTAGCAACTTCTGAATCAGTGAAGATATCCTTTAAAGATTTCCATATGGAATCGAGATCCTTTTTTATTCCGTCAAGAATTGGTTCGTAATCTCCTAATCCATCCCAGAATCCTTTTGCGATTAACTTAGCCAACTGTTTAAATCTGTCGATTATCTTTTTTAGCGGTTTTGACATTTTATCAAGAACTGTCTCACCCTCTGCCAATTTTCCATAATCAACATTTTGTACAGCATCTTTCATCTGATCTGCAAGTCCGCCGGTTGCGCCCGGTACTTTTGACGATGAATCTGTGCTTTTATCCGTTGAGTAATTATTTATTTCGTCAAGAGGACTAAGATATCCTTTTGCCGCCTTAGTAGCTTTCTTAGTTGCATCTGCTGTATCATTTGTCGCATCTGCCAGCTTTTCGGCATTGTTGGCAGCATCTCCATATTGGTCTGCCGTATCAGCTATTGCATCTGTCCCGGCAAGGCCTGCACCACTTGTGCCTGTCTGGCCAGATGATTTCTTTCCGGTGATTAACTCCGTAAATGACTTGAAAGCATTTGCCAGAGTTGCCAGTTTGCCCAGCAAAATATTAATAACTCTCAAAACAGGAGTGAAGAGATTGATTAATCCCTGTCCAACTGTCGCCTTGAGAGATTGCAGCTGTAACTGCATTACTCTTACCTGGTTCGCCCAGCTGTCTGAAGTACGGATAAAGTCACCAGATGCGGCAGACAACTGTTTCTGTACAAAAGCCAAGCGGAGAGCCACTTTCTCCTGTTCAGTCATGGCGGATGTGGTTTTACCATAGCCATTTGCCAGCGCGAACTGGTCAAGCGCCGACTGGGTCATTACCACACCGAGGTCCTTGAGTGTTTCCGTTTCACCTGTAAACACTGATTTCAGTTTGATATAGGCTAAGTCCTGACTGATATTATAAAATGATGCCACATCGCCAGTTAACTGTGTCAGAGCCGTTGACATGTCGTAAGCCTGCGCTTCTGAGAATCCGAACGACTTAGACATTGCTCCGAACGTTCCGACATACTGTTTCGCCATTGTTTCAGATAATCCGGCCGAGGTCATGGCATTCTTTGCAAATTCATTGACCTTATCCGACATTGTGGTAAATGTAACATCAACCACGTTCTGTACTTCTGCCAGATTAGAACCAAGTTCTACGCACTCTTTCCCAAACTGAGCCAGTTTCCTAATTGCGAATGCTTCGCCAATCAGTATGCCTATTTTTTTTACTACGCTGCCAAGTCCGTTAAAAGACTGCCTGATTGCTGATACGCCGTTTTGTACACCTGATGTGTCCATTCTGGTATCAATAATGACTGAGCCATCAGCAGCCATGTGTCCACCTCCTAACTATTTGAGGTTCAACATCTCATTCAGCTTATCTTTATAAGCTTGCTCCTCGTCGCTGAGACGTGTTTTTATGTCAATTGTGTTTTTATTCTCTTGATAGAATTTCTTTTCCCATTTATCGAGTTTTTCACCCTTTGCTTTTTTTGACCGGATTCCAACTACGGTGTTGAACAGGCACTCGCCAGATTCCATAAAGTATCCAAAAAACGTCCACCAGTGCATATAAGGTACTGATCTGATTTCTTTACCAGCAACCTTGTTCACAGCCGGAACGATCATATCTCCATCCTGTTCCCAGTCCATCAAACGGGGTTTGGGCTTGTTCGGGCTATCATCGAATTGACCACAATCAATAAACTCGCAAGCTTTCTGACAAGCTTCTGTAAGATGTTCCAGGGGTATGCTTTGCCAGTCCTCAAACAAAATCTGTAACATAACAACAGCTTTCGCCTGTTCGTCCAATTCTGGGTCATTCATGGCAACCAGAATATCAATAATTACTCGAAAATCCGTTCTGATAGAAAAATCCACCCCACTGATATTTAGTGAGGTGGGCAACTCATAGGCGGTCATTTTGTATACTTCTCCGTGTACTTATTGACTACTTCCTGCATTTTTTTCTTTCTCTTTTCAATTTCTGGAGTAAGTGCTTCATTGATTTTATCAAGAACGATATAGGCGAACACCTGACCATTTCCAAAAACAGTTGTTGCGGTAATTGGTTCTTTAAATAAATCCTTAGATGCTTCGTATCCGAGCATATAATTGATTTTGTCCTCAATCTGCTTATTAATCTCCGCCATCTCTTTGCTGGAAGAGACATTTTTAACAGATTCCTGAGCCTGCTCAAAGAAAGTTTCCAATTCTTCCGCTCTTGCTGCAACATTAATGTCAGTAGGGTTCAGCTTAAATGAAGAGAACACTTCACCCTGTTTGTTTGTGAATGTGAAAAGAAGAAACCCATCATCAATGTTTGTATTAATTGTTTTTGCCATTTTCTATATCCTCCTAAAAATTATTCGCTGTCAGCTGTGAATGTACCGGAACTGATATCAAACTTTCCTTTTACACGTTCGCCGGTATAATTGACGGTAAACGGAATCTGGTATCCGGATGTATCGCCGCCGTAGGAAGTCGGCACAACGTAGCAGTCCTGCTGATATGCTTCATACTTGCCTGCTGTGGCTTCTGTCCAGAGATGAACCTCAACTGCTTTTGTTTTGAGATTATCGTCTTTGAGACGTCCATCTACGATCTTCTGTAACGCTGTAAACAAATCAGAAGTGGTATCTGCATAGAACGGATCAGCGTCAGAAGAAACTTCGTAGCCATTGTGTTTGAATGTGGATTCTCCAAGGATGTTCTTAGATGTTTCGGTATCGGGATTGAGTTCAACATTGTACTCTTCCAGATCTTTTCCAAGACGTTCATACTTCGGCGTCAGCCCTCCACAGAGGGAACCTGCGTCAATGTAATGAGCCATATATTTACGGTCAATTTTGCCTGTAACTGCCATAGAAATGTCCTTTCTGCCTATAACTTTTAAAAGGCTGTGTAGGTTAGCAACTATCTCTGATTGATAGCCGGTTGTTATTTGTTATATTACTTCATAAGTGTTTTCGTAGCGTACCGACAATGGTAATAACCAATCCTGTACGCCACTCTCCTGCGGCTCTAAACCGTAGCAGTTATCACGTGTGATACGTTTTATAATTCGTCCCTGTGAAAGCTCAGGAAATGCATTTAAACGTGTCTCAGCACCATTTATGATAACTGGTTCTCGGCATATCCATTTACCGAGATTGTCAAGGAACTTCTGAACAGATAGCTTCTGCCTCTCCTTGTCGGATGCTGTTCGGTATACCACATAAAATGGGTACTGGCATACCTGATGCATCGTTCCACAGACATCTTCTTTTTCTGTATAGACCAACGCCCCGTTGTCTGCCGAAAATGCAATTCCTGATTCCTTGCCAAGTTCTTCAAACTTGATTGTTTCATTTTCGTATAGCCCCGGATACTGGTTCAGAAGTGCTTTCATGGCATCTGTCAGAATCTCGTATCCGGTCGCATCTTTACCGATGGGTTTATCCGCCATGTCTGCCACCTCCTGCCTGCGCTTTTACTTTGCGAATCCACGTGCTACCGTATTGCCGTTTAGCGGCGTCAAACCACTTTGCCTGTGCCTGTGGGTGAGCCTGTTTGGCGTATTCAAGATTCTCCTTTGCAGCTGTCTGGCCAGAAAACTGACTAACAAGAACCTTCTTTGCTCCACGTCTTGCGTAGGGACTTCCAGTTGCTTCGTCAACCATTCCTTTTCCTTCGTACAGGAAACGCCCATAAGGGGCCGCCGCCGCACATACTTTCCCAGTTCCTTGCAATGATGTACTTTCAACTCTTGTTCGGTTGATAAAGTCACCTGTAATCATCGGCATAAATGGAACCATACTGTCCATAACCATTCCATCAAGGAGATACTGAGCTTCTTGATACTGCCTGGAGAATCTGTCCATATTCAGCTTGATTTTCATATCTCCATCAACTATGGAGAATCCTTTAAAATGATGAATCTTACTCATATTACTTACCCAGAATCTCAAAATGTGGAATTAGCGTATACGGACCGCCTACACTGGTAATCTTAAACACGTTATCCTTGTTCTCATTCATGTACTGGTAGAATCCATTCCGATAATCACCATCAGATACCGTTCCGCCAGTCCACTCACCTTCCCAGAAGAACGACTCATCTGAGAATGTGATAGTATCTTCCAGAGCGTTGTTAATCTGCTGTTTCCACTCCTTAGGCGGCACCCATGGAAGAATCTTGCCATCTTTATCAGTAATGGTTATATCGCCATTCTGAACAGTATAACGAATGTGTAACTGTGCGTTGTCAGTTGCGTCTGGTCCGTACTTTTTAAGGATTGCTCCCTTGTCCGTAATGAGGTCAACACCAGATAAAACATGAGGATACCAGTACGCATCTCCAGTTGTGGCACTTTCGTAATAGTTGAAAAGTGTAATTTTAGACGAATACATGATATCCTCTCCTTAATTATTCTTTCTGCACTGCCTGCTTAATAACCTGATTCACACCAGTTGCTGACAATCCGTTAAACATACCGACCGCAACTGCCGTAATATAGTCCGATGCCGGAAAATCCGGGATAACTCCCATCCCGACCGCTCCGAGAATTCCGCCAATAACCGCCATGATTACCGGAATCCATTCATCAGGGATTTTTTTTGATGCTTTACAGCCCATTCCTGCGATATAGCAAATCATAACGATTGCTATACATGAGCCTAATGTTGAAATGTCCATATAATCACGCCCCCGCATATAAAATTGGTATTCCATCATTCGTCCTTACTCCCATCAGAAGCGATAATGCTGTCTTTAAGAGTAAGTCGTTCGTTTTCTGCGTATCTCCGGCGGCGGCATATACCGCACTCCATTCCTTTGCGCTTGCCCCAATCTGCTGAGGTGTCGCATAAGAAATAGATTCACTGCCAGAAGATACAGAGGTTACAATGCCTGTCGTGCTACCACCGGACCCGATTGCGGTTGACGCACCACTCACAGCGGCATTGGTAGCATTCTTTTCAGCAAGCTCAATCTGATACATTAATTCAGCCAATGAACAGACCGCCTTTTTGATACGCTTCTGTGAGCGTTCGTTTGTTGGCAGTCCGTCCACCAACCTGTCAAATGTCATTGTATCCACAAAATCACTGGCTCTTTCTGCCAGTCGTGGAAAGTCGGTTTCTGGCACGACATTGCCGAATGATTCTGTATAGAATTTATAATCTGCATAAGCCATGCCAATCACCCCCTACGTTTATGATTTCGCTGTTACGCTTGCACTTCCGGCATTCAGTGCCTTGTATGTTCCGTCACACTCAACCACTGTAATCTTCTGCCCGGTTGCTGCCTTAATGTCGGCTTTTCCGTCCCATGTAGTCCAGTTTCTGAGATTCTGGCCATAAGTTACAGCTGTTTCAGATGCACCAACTTTGTACTTGTACACATTGTTAGCGTTTTCTTTAGCCGGGTTTACAGTGATTCTTGTATCACCAGTTGCTGTTCCTGCCGCAGATGTTACTGTCAGAGTGCCAAGCGTTGGTGTCTCATCAATGGTAATTACTGCGATTGCATCAATGTACTCCGCAAAAAGAGTCAGTCCCATAACTGCGAACGCTTCGGAAACTGCTGTGTGGTAGTTGCCCTGAGTGTGGAATCCAATCAGGTTTGTCTCGCCAGATACGGTGTATACAAGCCCTGCTCTTGCGAAGTCAGATTCGTTCGGGTCAACATAATACAGAACGATGTTCTCGACAGGTGTTGCAATAACCTGTCCTCTCTGGATTTCGCTGTCAGACAGTAAAAAGATTGTGTTGAATCCCATAAAGTCTTTCATGTACTGGAATCCGAACTGGTTCTGAATAGTAATTTCAGCTGCTCCGAGGTATTCATATACGTCCAGAATGTTGACAAATCCAGCGACGCCAGTCACATTTCTGTGCATCTGCTTGAATTTGTTCTCAACACGACCCTTAGCCATTGCCAGAGCCATCTGGAATGTAGTTTCTGTGGAAGTAAGTGTACCGGTTTTCAGATAGTCATAGAATCTTCCGGTAACATCAGTCTGAAGCTGGAAAAGGAACTCATCGTCAGTCATCTGAACAGCGTTCTCATAACCGTGATCCTTGATTGCTTCAATAGATACAGCCTTTGCGTACTTCTCGATAGTCATTTCCGCATAGTTCTTTTCTTTTACAGTAAACTTGCTGTAAGGGATTTCCTCGCCCTCTGCCACTTTTCCGCTCCGTAAAGTACCTTCTGCATACTTAGACTTGAGTACAGCACCCGGCTGTTTTTTGATAGGTCTCATGATACCCAGAATATCACGTAAGTGCTGCCAGTTTCTTTCGAATCTGGTAACAAAGTCAATCTCACGTGCTGTGACCTGAATATCATTTGTCATAATAAGATTAGCTTTTGCTGCCATATAAAAATCCTTTCTACCCATAATTATTAAGGTATTGGGTTAGCGGCTATACTCTGTCGTATAGTCGGTGTAAAAAATCACTGGAATAACTGGATGTTCTGAGCAATTGCAGCCTGTCTCTCGGACGGGTCTTTGATCGCTTCGATATCTTTCTTTGTCATGCTTCCCGGTGTCTGCTGCTGTCCAACGTGAGTGGTAAATCTTGCCTGGTTCTGCTGAGCCTGCTGCTGAGATTCATCTACAAAAGCGGATGCGTCAGACTGCTTCATCTGTTCGATCAGGTCATTTAATCCAAGGATTTTACCATCTTTCAGCTTAAGACCTGCTTCTTTAATGTCTGCCATAACAGACTTCTTTGCAGCTTCACTTGAAAATTTAACATCGTCGAGTGCTGTTTTCAGAGCATCTGAGAAATCACGGTCGTAGATTTTTGCATTGAATTCTTTCTCTGCATCCTCAGCTTTTTTCTTCCATCCAGCAAGCTCTGTCTGAATGTTCGCCGGGTCGATACCGTCGAAACCTTTTAAAGTTTCCTCTGCTGTCTCGGCACGTTCTTTCCAGTTATCTCGTTCTCCCTCAATTTTTGACAAAGTTTTTGCTACTTCTTTCGCATTTTTGTAATGCTCAGAGAGTGCTTTCTTTACATCTGCCTGTTTGTCTTCCGGGATTTCAATTCCAAATGATTTTAATGTATCAATAAGTTTCTGCATAACATCCTCCTGGTCGTGTTTATTGACCTGCCGCCGCAGGTAAATGGATTAAGCCAGTTAGACCACTGGCAAGGTAATCGGAAAGGCAGGAATCGAACCTGCGACCTCACATTTACAGTGCGATCTACCACTGAGCTACATTCCATGCCGCCTATAACGGCCAACCCTCTAAAAAGAAACTGGGGTGAATTTCACTTCTTTCGCTATAGCGTAAATCCACCTGAGACATAGACCACCTGTATACAAACAGCTTAACTCTAAGCGGATTAAAGCGGAGCGCCCGGAATCGAACCGGAGACCAGAGTGCGACTCTGTCAGTTTTCCACTAGCGTACATTCCACATAACCCGGATTCCCGGGTTAGCAAGGTGTTTAACGTGTCATGCCTGCCACGAGTTGTTTCGGATATTTATTTCTTTTTTAAAAGAAAAGTATGAATAACAAAAACCTTAATCAAGGAGGTGAGCCATCTTGCGTGCCAGATGGCAAATACGCACGACAGGATTCGAACCTGTTCAACTTTCCGTTAAAGCGTGCGTACCAGCTACAAAAATTAAAGAAAGGAGGATTAAAACGAAAATGTCAAAACAACCGTTTTACTTGTGATTCCTGCTGCACAATTACATTATAACAGATTTCTTTTAATTACCTCTCTACCACTTTTGCGTTTTTAGAGCATATCACGGAGTTTTTCCACGTATCTCTTGACAAGATCACGTTCCTCCCGGCACTCTGCATCCTTGGACATATCACTCATTTCTGTTGTAAGTTCGTCCAGATGTTCTTCCAATGCGGCGAGCATCTTTCTTTTGCAGTCTTCAGACTTGCCGGAACGATAGCTCTGTTTCTGCGTCATGTAATCGTCATAAGCATCTCGCCCATCAGAGCGGCTGTAATGCCCTCTGACATAATGTTCACCCCTTCTGGCATAAGAATTACCCCTGTCGTAATCCGGCATCATTCTGCCATCATTTGAGCTGTATCTCCCCATGCTGTCACGCTTTCTTCCACGTTCACTGTAATCGTCATTGTATCCGCCACGCATCTCATCAAGGACAGTGTTGTAGTACTCTACTTTCTTATCCCAGTACTGCGTATTCTTGATATCTTTGTACATATCAATCAGTTTGTATGTCATTTCCAAGTTCCCAGTGGTCAGCCCATTATCAGCAATTTTGGACAGCTCGTCTTCGATTCTTGCGCATAAGTCTTTAATATCTCTCATAATCACACCTCCTACGCTTCTCTGGTCACAACAATGTTCGCGTTCGCAACAGAAATAGCCTGATCGCTTGTGTTTTCTACCGCGATATTAACGCAGCATCCGCGAGGCACATCAATATAGATGCCAGAGGACACATTATTGTACTGATTTACTGCTGCCGGTGTGGAAATCATCTGGGAAGAAAGAACCGGCTCACCAGAGATTGCAATTGCCAGAGAAATAGCTCCGACAGTACCGCCTGTTGGAATTGCGATATTACCAGAAAAATCCACGAAGAATCTCGCTTTACACTGGTTAGTCAGTCCTCTTAGAGTGATGATTCCGCTTCCCTCTCTGTGCTGAATGCAGTTAGAACCCTTAACTGCTGTATTTGAAAATACTACGTTTCCATTTGCTGCTACGGTCTGAGCAGATATACTTATAAATTCTGCCATAAAAATACTCCTTTCATATCACAAAAGGACAGGTCTCAGCCTGCCCCTCTGTGTAATACGGCATAAGCCGACATCCGAAATCAATCGAAAGATACTCTCGATATGAAGTTGTTAGCAATTACATCCAGTGTTACATCCGCATCCGTAAAATGTGTTCGGGTTAGGAACCTGATATGCCGGAATCGGTGCCGGATTAATTGCATTAATGAGCTGCTGTGTCTGTGAAGCCATTGCAGTTGTGAGTAATGCACTCTGGCGATCCTGAGAAGCAGCGCGTCTGAGGTCATTATTTTCAGCCTGAAGAGAAGAAATCTTTTCATTGCAAAGATAATCAAGAATGGCTCTTGTTCCTGCGTTCTGACTGTCGATAATGTCTCTTGTGTTACTGTTCATTGTGTTCTGCAATGCACAGGTATTCTGCGCCATATTGTAGTTCACGCCCTGGATAGCTTCCCTTGTTTCACAACAGCAGTTTGCAAGCTGCGCCTGCAATGCGTTTGTGTTCTGCATATTAGCTACAGTATCAGCATTGATTGCCTGCTGGATTCCAAAGCCGGTCTGCATGATGTTTGTGTTGATTCCATTGAATCCGGTAAGCATACCATTATTCATGGCATAAAAGCCATCGCACAGGCCACTGTTGATTCCATCAAGTTTGCTGATTACCGCTGAATTGTCGAATCCTCTCTGAATGTCTGCCTGAGTAGCTGCTGTGGCTGCATATCCGCCGCCATTGCCATTATTGCCCCAGCCGTTGTTTCCCCATCCGAAGAAAGCAAAAATGAATAAAACAATAATCCACCAGCTACCATCTCCGCCAAACATGTCATCATTATTTCTACCGTTTCCAGTAGCGGCGGCAATATCTGCTAAGCTATAATTTCCATCCATAGTTATAATCTCCTTTATTGTGTATTTACATCAATCTGGCCAGATTGTAATGTACTATTTCATTCCTTTCAGCATGTGTTGAAACTGTCCCGCCATCTGCTGAACTTGATTAAGCTGTTGCTGAGAAATCCGTCCAGACTGTAACATCTTCTCAACTTCTGCTTTCGGGTCTCCCTTAAAATTCTGTTTAAACTGCATAAACTGCTGTACCATCTGCATTAGCCCGTTTCCCTGCGACATCCCACCACCGAGGGCATTGAATAATGGATTACTCATCTGCGTTTCCTCCCTTGACTGCTGATTCCTGCGCGGTATTAGCTCTAACAGGTTCAGAAAAAGAATTTAATCGGTTTATAATGGCTTCGTATTTGCCCTTTAAATCGTCATATTCCTGTCTGGTGACATATTTGCTGTCCATGTTCTGGACAGGCTGTTTAGGTGGCATCTGAGTGCCTACCTCGTGGTACTCAAATATCCGTAACGGCTGTGGCATACCGGAAACGTCTGTGGATTTTATGTAGAACTTTTCGCTTTCACTGTCCATCAGTAAAACACTTGTCCCGGGTGCTACCAGATAGGACTTTGCGCCAACTTCGCCAGATACCCACAGGATTCCGTTATTATTCTGCTGAGGTTGCTGTACTGGTTGAGCCGGCATCTGGACAGGCTGTTGCTGGAACTGATTCATCTGCCCCGGAACGCCAAAACTATATTGATAAGGATTGTTATATAATGCCATCTTATGCACCGCCTTTCTGATTATATTTTTGCATAGATGTATCAATCTAAAAAGTTCAAAAAAGTATCGAAAAAGTATTGACATACCACCAAATTGGTGGTATTATATAATCATCAAAGGAACGGAGGAAACAGAAATGAAGAAATACAACTTATCACAAATCATGAAAAGAGCATGGGAACTGGTTAAGAAATCTGCAATGACAATTTCCTCCGGTCTTAAAAAAGCATGGGAGGAAGCAAAAACAATGGAACAGAAATTAGTTGAACTCGTCGGAAGTCCAAAGCAGATTGCATGGGCTGAAGATATAAGAAAAAACATGATTTCATATTTATCTGCTCTCGTTAGAAAATACGAATCCGAAGACAGACCTGCTCGCGCAGAAAAAAGAACTAAAGATATGGAGATTCTTAGCAACATCAAAGAAGCTTCATGGTTTATCGAAAATCGCAGTTATGCCGTATATTCTACAAATTATGATTCAAGCGATTTAAGCGAATTAATGGCGAACCGAAATGAAATGAATTTATATGAGCGTATACATAAATATGTCAAAGAACATTGATAGAAAGGGAGACGAAATGTATGTATAAATATAATCAATCTGAATTTGAATCCATGATGGATGAATTAATGCATGATTTCAAGAAAAGCTGTGGAAAATCTGACGCCGAACTTGATGTAGCTTACAAAATCTTAAATCCCTCTCCTGTCGGCGGGTTTGTTGACAGCCTCGTTAAAATGGATAAAGATTATAGCACGAATCTATGGGAGATCAAGCGAAAACAGATCAAAAGTTTTATACCTGAATGCGACGGATACCAGTTAGACGACATCGTGGCCTATTGCCGTGCGAAATTCTTTAAAGAAGAAGTCGATCGTATCATATATGATAATTCTATCGCTGAAGAATGCGATGTTTGTGTATATGCGGACGGTACTATATTAAGTCCGGAATGGCCATATTTATGTGCAAAAGTATATGTGAGCATTAAATGGATTGACGAATGCAAAACCAGTTATACCCGTATTTTTCCATCCGCGGTAGGATTCATGTCTTACAAAACAAAAGGATCTATGGAAGATGATCTGAAACAAAAAGAAAATATGTCCACCACGGAAATGCGTGAACACTTAAAGATATCCCGAGCAGAATTCTCAAGAAGGTACAACATACCGATTAGAACGCTCGAGAACTGGGAATCCGGAAAGAGCAAATGCCCGGATTATGTGAGACAGTTGTTAGAGCGAGCTGTCTTGGAAGATTGCGAAGTGAAATAGGAGGCGTGTAAAATGATTAAGAGAGTAAAACTTGAAACCATTTACAAAATGGCTAAAGAAGATAACGAGGAAATAAAAGCTCGTAAACTTTTCCCGGACGGATGGGATGAAAAAGTCTACGATTATTATAACAAATTGTCGAAAGATTCATACGACGTTGAAATGTTCATGGGATTTCTGGGTGGTGAAGATTCACCGCTAGAAATGGCGTACGCATACAGGAGAAACATGTATATCATGCTGTACACAATGAACGCAACAGATACGATAGCATTTGTGGATGGTGAATATGATATATTCTACATCGTATCAAAAGACGGCGACGATTATAACAGCTGGGAGTGGTGTTTCACAAACAATATTGACCCGATCAAATATAGGGGCGACGACGGAGACGAACCAGTCCCGGAATGGCTCATAAAAAAATACGAAGAACAAATAAAACCAGAATAAAAATAAGCCCCTGGGAGATAGTCCCGGGGACTTTTTGTCGTATCAACACACTTTAATTATTTTATTATTCACCCGGCGGCTCAATCGTTTCGCCGTGGATATACTCACATTCATCTGTTCAGCGCAGTATTCAAGCGTATGTTCCTTACATCTCAGCCGGAATAATCTTTCTTCATCCGGTGTAAAATTACACTCCGTCAAGAACCTGTCTATATCTTTCTTTGTGAACACATATAATTTCATGAACATACCCCTTATCAAATCTAACGCTGATTCTGTGCAAGATAATTTGTAAGCTTCTGTTTTGTTTTTTTTAATTCCTCCACGTTATTCCCACTGATTTGACTGTCCAGCATGGTTGATAACACTTCCAGAATTAATGAATCTCGTTCTGCGATTCTCTGAAGACTCTCGTAATCTCGTTTGTCATGTTCTTCCAGTGTCTCTACTCGCCTATTAAGTCGAAATGCCGGAGTAATCCATTTAAAGATTACGGCCGCCGCCCCTCCGACAATAGACACCCCTCCGCAGATAGAGAGGAAAATCTGTACAAATTCTGATATGCTCATTTAGCTACTCCTTTTCCCAGTAATATACCGGGATCTCATTACCACTATCCCATGTATCAAAATATTTGCCCTCTTGTACTGTCACCACATGACCATCTATGCAGAGAATATATGTGCCTGTCGGATGGTCTGTACAGAAGTCATTGACTGTATAAATATATCGCTCTGACTGTTCTATCAGCTTGCGTCTGTATCCATGCTTATAAAGATACGCTCCCCAGACATAATTTGCACTTGGCATATCTGACAGAGCGCACGCCTGTATCATTAATCCGGCAAATACCGTTTCCCAGTCAAAACCGGTTGCCTTGCATATTGCCCGGACAACGCAGTCTCCTGTTCTCTTATCCTTAACGGGATTCGGATTATAATATTCCCATCTATCATCCATCAGTCAATCCCCTTTGCTGCCTTATATCGTTTTGCTGCTCCTCTGGCTTTTGCGGCGTTCTGACGGTTCCACTTCGCTATCATAAGCCGGTCTTGCAGTTCCCTTAGGTCGTTCTGCTTGCAGTAATCTTTGTATGCAGCATTTTGTTTCTGCAAAAGATAAGACTTCCGGTCAAGGTCTTGTTGTAATGCGAATTTCGCCTTTTCATTCGGTGCATTGTCAACTCCTGCTTGCAGTCCAAGAACCTCTCTCTTCGTCTTGCGGATTCTTCGCTCGTAAGTACGTTGTCGCTGTTCCTTTTCGTACTGTTTACCCTTGTCGGCTTTATCCTGTGCTGATAGTCCTGCATAGGGATTAAATTCTCCGTCACTGGCTCCAAAACTATGCCGGCAATTGACCCCTGACAGTCCACTTGCTGTCCCATATCCGGTCAATGAGAACGGCGGAAATTTCTTACTCTTGCCAGAACGAGAGTATATCTTGCCTTGCCACCATGAGTGATTTCCCGGATTCTCGCCGCCATCACCCGTTCTGGCTCCCATGTGGGCACTGACCAGAACTAAATCCCAGTCCATTTCTTCCATGCGTTTTAGGGATATATCCCCCGTAGCCTGTGCCACACCAGTTCTGACAGAACGTGCTACTGCTGTTTCAATCGTGTCTTTTCTGCCAGATGGATATGTGACAGTCACACCATCACTCACAACGTTATTAACCGCCTCTTTGACGGCTTGTGTATACCCAACTGCCCCAGTCATCACATGATTATATGCAAGGTCACATTGCTCAATATAGAGCCTCTGAGCGGCACTTGCAGTTGTCCGTGTGAAGTTCTTCCACTCGCCCATAGTTGCAAGCATATTCCGTTCCATGAGTCTTATCATAGATGGTGACTGTTCGAGCGGTACAGGGCTTAATCCTGACGCCTTGTATACCTTGTCGTCGTAGTTCATTGCAGTGATTCCGGCATCTTCAAACGCTTCAAGAAGTTCCTGCTGTTCACGTTTAGTGTATCTGGATAATTCCGCTAGAATGTCCTCTAGCAGTTCGCCGGATTCCTGTAGTGTTCTGATTCTCCACGCATCAGCGTTGGTCAGAATATAATCCTCACCCCTGCCGATTCTTGCCATCATCCGCGACACGATCTCAGAGATGATATATTGGTGCAATTCTTCAGCAATTTGTTCACTGCCCTCTGTTATCCGGCGTAAATATTCAGGACTAAGCATAGTATATCACCTTTTTCGATAAATGTTGTGGTACATGTTTTGGTTTTTTCTGGTTAACCAAAGCCCATTTAGTTAATTAACGATATAATTCTACATATAAATCCAAATATAATATTAATATACCGTTAAAAGAAAATGAATCATTACATCTTAACGTCATGCCTTTAAATTTATTATCATCATTTTCTTTTCTCGCAGTATGAAAAGATAATGCTGTGTATGACGCATTAGCTCCTAATAGTTTATAATATACAGTATCAGTATCAGCCCCAATATATTGTATACTCAATATTTCGCTTAATGGTTCTAATGTTGTATTTGATTTTTCAAAACTAACTTGCAATCTAATTTCATATCCATTCAAATCTGTTCTGCATCCTTGCATCGTGCATGACGAAATCGTCAAAACGTTACTCGTAATATTAAACTTTTTTAGCACCTCTTCATATAATGATGACGGTACATACGATAAACGAAACATTTTTTTATCAAAACGTGTGCCAACATTAACTAAGTTTACTCTTTGAACTGACATATAACCTATTTTGTAATTATCTGGATATAAAAAGTAATCATCATAACCATTGAAAGATCCACAAATTGTTCCTATTGCGATATATGGAACATATGTATTTGTATCTTCATTTCTTACCAGCATTCTGCACCCATCGGATATAGCAGATGGTGCGTTTATATTGTTAAAATTTCTTAACGTTCCGATCGTAATATCAACACCTGCAGAAAAGCTAATTGCATATTGATTTGTATCATTAAAATAATATTCAATAGTTACAGAGCAATTTGTTCCTACAAATAAACCAATTTGTTCTTTTTCCCACGACCACGGGTGAAATCTACCTATGCTTGTATTTTCTCTATTAACGTACACACCATATTTACAATCAATCGGTACAAGGTTGTCATGCTTGGTATCGCTTGCATCGATATAAAACCCAGCATTACCACACCCTTTAGCAATGCAATCATTCATGAATGTTCTTATTAAGCCGGTGTTATATCCGTCAATTAACGCATTAACTACAGAACATTTTTTTATACTGGCAAAATATAAAACGTCTGTAGGCGTATTAGATGCGCCTAAAATTCCATAATTCACTAAGTTGTTGCAGTCGATTTGTACATTACGAATAATTGTATTACGTTTACTGTATTTAATAACACTTTCTATTTCCGCACTAGCTACTAAATATATATTTTCTATAGTACAATTATCTGAAAATACTAATTGAGATTTAATAGAATATTTTGAACCTGTTTTTCCTCTAATGGGGTAGCCTGTAGCAATAGCTTTCAAAAGTGCTTCTGTATCATCAGTAACACCGTCACCTTTCGCCCCGAACATTTCCGGCGTAACATAAGAATCGCTAAGATATTTGACATTCTCTTTCAGCGAAGCAACGTCTATCTTGTTCTGCTCAATCTGCTGTGCCTGTTCTGTCGTGGCTCCGGGAAGTACTGGATTCTTTTCAAGGTACTCATTTACTGCGGCTTTGATTTCTTCCGGTGAAATCTCACCGCCTATTCCTTTTAGGCACAATTCGTATAAATACTTCTCTTTTCTCGTGATTGGCTTCGGGAGTTCGCCCGTGTAATCACCTGTCAAGTACGCAAGATATTTCTCTTCCCTTGTTATTGGTTTATCTGCCATCTTTTTACTCCTCTCCAAATAATTTCGGCTCGTCTGGCTGAGCTTCTTTGACCATTGCTTTCGCTTCTTCCTCAGTCATTCCCTCGAATTTTACGAAATACAACCATGCCGGAACCTTGCCAGTAGTCACATACTGCCACCATCTTGCACGGTCGTTTTCTCTGACATAGAGAATGTCTCCGAAATCATAATTGACCTCGTATGCTCCGACAGGTGCAAGCCCGTACAGGTCAGCGTAAACGTTCAAAGCGTAGATAACTTCATCCAGACAGGATTCCAACTTGTCTCGAACGTCTTTAACAAACTGGACTGTCCTCTGCTGTTCCGCTTCTACTCCTGTAGCAGTCTGAATACCGCTAGATTCGTTAAAAACAAAGTATCCGTTGGAGAATCCAATCTTGTACCCTAACTGGCTTAAAAGGGCATTTATACCGCTTATACGGGTATCTGTGTTGAGCTGCGGATTGATTTCTTGATAGAACTCTTTTTCATCCTGTCCGAATACATTCTTGACAAAGTGCGGTAAGTTCATCTCATTGCGTCTGTTCTCCATGCCCTGTGGTGACATGGCTGCTACAGGTGTGCCACTTGGCATCAGCAGTCTATCATCTGCCAGAACAATCTTCTGAGAATCGAAAATCTCTCCGGCATTTCGGCTGTATGCAATGTCGAGGTCTTTTAGTTCTTCGATAGCTTCGGCAAATATTGGCAAGCCCAATGGTGCATTAATATCCACGTTATTCGCTTGCGGCGTCCGCAGTACTCCGTACAGAGGCCCGTCCAGCTTCTCTCCATTTGCCTTGAGAATTGGTGGTGTATCTGCCATGAGGTCAGCCCATTTGGTCTGTTTAAGGTCAATCTTATCTCCGATGCTCTGAGGGGATTTTGACACATAGGCTCTATTAGAAACGTAGTACGGATAGGTCGTCACGCCATCCACGGTAGTCTCAACAAATCTATGATATTCAAGCCGTGTATAGTATTTCCGTCCAACAGTATAAGAATCCTTGAATATGATTCCCTTAATTTCCTGATTATCATAGTCCACGATCATCACATCTGCCGGAGTAAATACGTCAATGCTTTCACCATTTGGCTTAATAAATACTGTTCCATAAGCACAGCCATATTCTACCCAGTGACGGATTTGAAAATATACCTTGTCGATCTGTTCCTGTAGCCACGTAGCCCTTGCAGAACCGTCTATCTGAATGCCGATCGCCAGCGTTGCGAGCCGAGCTGTTTCTGAGCAGACAGATTTAGCAAAATTGATCGTCTTGATATTATTCTTATCATCCAGCCATTCCGGCGCACCTCTGTAAATGTTCGCGCACCGGTTAATCAGCGATTCCATCTCTGGAAATTCTGCTGCCTGAATGTTGAAGTCCTCTTCGGCTTGTTTTTTGAATATCATATTAAACCACCTTTTTAGTGTTGTTATAAGTCCCATTTAATCTACCTTTTAAAATCCATCCATCTTACAGGAGTATCTCGCACAATAATGTCTTCATATTCTACAACTTTTAAGATTTCGTTAATGTCAGATGATCCATATATTTTTAAACCGATGCTTAAGAATTTATTTATTTTATCTGAAAAGTACCTATCTAACATTTTATGCACTGTACCCCCTCCTGTTAAATAACGGCTCATAAGCATACCTAAGTGCTGAGATTGCGTGGTCGTTTCCGTCAGGATAACCACTTATTACATTTCCCTCTTTGTCCCTGTCATACTCATATTCCGTAATTTCCTTGTATGCGTTCGGTGTCCGCTTCGGGTCAATGACAAGTGTCTTTGTCTGTAAGAATTTAAAGCCATACTCGATACTTCCCGGCCCTTTGATTGCTCCTCTGGCAGGAAGTCCGGCATCCCGGAAGTCATTCACGGACTTAGGTTCCGCAGAATCACATATCATCGTATAATCATCATAGCCTTTTTTCTTGATCCAATCAGCAGTCTTAGAGTTGCTCCATTTATTTACATACAGCTCGTCAATCAGATATATCTTCTCTCTGGCAGAATCATAATAAGTTCGGAGATAGCAGAAGGCATCCGGGTACCATCCATAATCTACACCAGCGAAAATGCGGTCCATGTGGCTGATCTCTTCGTCTGTAATATCTCTGATTTCGAGATATTCAAATACGTTTCCGCCGTCACCATTTGGAACACCCAGGTATTCATGCTCATAGGCTTCTGGATTGATTTCTTTCAGATGTGCTGCATCGTCAATAAACTTCTGCCCGAGCCACTCCGCCGGGGCTTCCAGATAACTCGAATGATGAATAACTCTTTTCGGGTTAGGCATGAGCTTAATCCTGTTTACCCAGTTTGATTTTGATTTTGGTGGGTTATACGATGAAAAATCATAGGACTCGTCACCACCACGAAGCACTGACTGATTAACAGAACGTTCCTGAGCGTCTCCCTTCATTTGATCTTTTTCCTCTTTCCAGAGGATTCCAATATATCCAAACTCCGGCTTAATGGATTTCAGTTTGGTTTCATCGTCCAGACCACGGAAGTATATTGTCTGTCCAGTCTTAATATACTTGATCTCAAGTGGTGACACCTTGCATTCAAATTCTTCCATCAGTCCCAGTTCGTTGATAGCCCATTTCATGTTAGCATATACAGAATCTTTCAGAGTACCGGCCACCTGTCTTGTGATGCAGGCGTGCATCTGAGGATTATTCTTGATAAGCTCAACAATCTTAAAAGCTACGAATGAAGATTTCAGACCGCCTCGACCACCCTCGAATACATATTCGATATTAGGCTTGATTTGCCGGTTAATATCCACGAATGCCTTACCAAGTACTCTGGCAGGAAGCTCATATTTGCTTTCGTCTGATTTTGATACAGCTACTAACTGTTCCCATTTGTCTACCGCCTGCATATTACCTTTTATGGCTTTATCATACACGGCAGCCGCAATACAGGCATTGTTATTTGCATCCTCGTCAGATATTCCCATCTTCGCGAGTTTCTTCTTTGCAGCGGTCGGGGCAGGATTCTCAGCTATCATTTTTGCTAATTCAGAAAGGGTCTTTTTTTGACGGCGTACTTCTCCCGACTTAATACCGCCTTTTTTTGTTATTTCTCGGAGTTCGCTCGGAGTTCGTTCAGAATTCGGTATTAAATTTTTCTCATTTGCCATCCTATCAACATCCAATCATATCCTTTCTGAATTCAAAAAAATCCCCAGTATAGCAGTTATATACAAATATAATACCACACTGGGGAGATTTAGCTCTCTACCACTTTTATAAATTTTTAAGTTTTTTAAAGTCTGCCAATCAGCTTAGCTAAATGATAATATTCCGCCATGACCTTACGTTTGTAGCCATAGAAGTCGTTCTCCGTTGCAGGAACCGTCCTAATCTTCTCCATTGTCCGATAGCCGATGCTGTTGACGATGCTATCATAGATTTGCGATTCAATGCCGGGTGCATATTTGATAGATACCTGTAACAGATTGTATTTATCGCTTTCACTAAGATTCCGCAAGTGACTTTGTAATGTCGGTACATCATCCGGCGGTACTCCGTAGTCAATCAGTGTTGCCTTTCTCAGCTTCATTTATTTCACCTTCTTCATTCAAGTTCCAGTCACATGGCATGCCTCGAAAACATTCTGGACAGTGTTCGTAGAATCCGCAGCCTTTGCAATCCGCTGGCTGTCCAGTACAATATTGCTGTAGTACGTGGTATGCTGATATAGCAAGGTTTGGCGTTATGTCTGGTGTAGGTTTGTTATTCATTTCTTCATCTCCTCCAGTTTCTTTACCGTTTTCCTGTAATCTCTGTTTGCAGACCGAAACATCATCAGAAGTATTTCAGATACAGGCCTCGCTCTGTTGGCTCGTTTGGCTTTCTTGGCACATATAAGTTCGTTTCCTTCTGGGACATATATTCCTACATGATACGGGATTTTCAAAAATACTGTTGCAGCTAATTCCCCTGGCATAACCAAATAATTGTAATCTCCAATGAAATTCAATCCATGGCCAGATTTGAAATCTTCAATAGATGACTTGATTTCATAGCAATAGCAATCACCTTTTTCTATCCCGGAAACACTATTGTTCACTGGAACAAATTTCATATAGTCCACTCTAACTGCATGGTTTGTAGAATAATCAAACGTCACCTCTTTTGCCCAGTAGATACGAGGATCGTTGTTCGGATTGATTTTCTTTTCAATCATGGTTGATAATTCTGCCGTAATCTCAGGCCTTGTCATTCTTCATCTCCTCCAACTTCTTCTCAGCTTCTTCACGGGTGAGAAATAATGATTCACCGATTTTATCTATATCCGACAACTCAAATACGCACTTGTCGATTGTACATGGTGTCTTATTTGGAATACCTAAGATGTAATATACTTCTGTTCCAACCTTACACGGCAATCTCACAAGCAATCCCTGTTCTTCTAAGTCTTCATAAACAGCAAGTTTCGTAAGAATTTTATCCGCAAACGGTTTTAATAATCCATCCGTAATTTCTTCTTTTGCAACTCCTGTACCATCAACATTTCTTTCTCTTTCTGTTAATCTCTCCATCTACTTCATCTCTTATCGCTTGCTTTTTATCGCTCATTTTCATCGCTTGTTTTTGTAATTTCTCTCAAGCAGGCATTCCAACCGTCGGCAAATAAGTTTTTCTGCACTTCGTAATTGCTCACGGGTGCAGTTGTACTTTTCTTCTCTGGTAACAGCTTCAATGGACACCAATCAGGTCTTGATTTGCTTTCGTAATCATAATGTTCTTCTGTCATCAGAATTACATCATAATCTAAACAATCGGCTAATTCACAGTATCCCTCATATTCAAGTTCGCCGCAGTATGAAGTTCCGAACGGGCAATCATAGCAATTCTCTGGTGTATCTATTACTAATACTGATTTACTCATCTGATTCCTCCTGTAGCAATTCTGGATTGTCGAAAATGTTTCCAACTGGCATAGTGTCTACCATGTCAATCCAATACCCTAAATCTTTTCTAAGACATTTGTCATCCGACCAATCTACATAGAATCCGACATGTTCCGCTTTCTGAGAATCAAAACAATTTTGATAGCATCCATATTTGATTGGAGCATAGATTTCTCCGAAATGATATTTGATAATATCATTTTCCCAAATTTTCTGCCCGTTCTTGTCGGTCAGACCTGTGAACTGGCAGAGGGTTTCTGAGTCAATTTCCGCATATTCCCACACTTTATAACTATCAGCGTGGAAGATTAAATGTTCTTCATTGCCTAAAAGGTCATATCTTTTCTGATAACATCCATCGACCCATTTTCCATCATCTTTCCGCTTTGCCTTGAAAAGAATTTCTCTCATATCACACCTCTTTCGGTTTTTCACACCGCTCAAACTCAATCACCCAGACCCACGGGTTCGCATCCCAGCCGTAACTGTCAAGATTAGATTTCTTGATGGTGGAATCCCATACATCAGGAAAACCAAGTGCTGTTGATGTATAATCGAAACATCCCTCTGCTTCTGCATCATCGTCTGTCATATCCTGTAACCGCTCCACTCTTACGTTCGTAACATTCAACCAGATTCTCGCTGCTTTTTTCGGCATGTGGATGGATGGGTGCCATATATGGCTATCATTTTTAAATCCGCTTTCCGCTATCTTATCTGCTCTAAAAACATACTGTTTATCTGAATTTAAGGAAATCGGATGTCCCCATGTTTCCCGAACATACAGGATGTCACCCGGCTGATACGGCAATTTGAAAAATCCTTCGCCGTATCCATCGGCATACACCCCTCTGCAAGATATATATCCTTTAGGAGTAAATGCTGTATATCCCCACATCGCATCATCCGGAATGCCATCTTTAACAATCCTTCTGGTACAGGTCTTGCGTCCATCCAGAATTGCTCTCACCATCTCGGTATTAAATAAAATAGGCTTAATTGCCATTTACTCCACCACCTTTCACGATCTTGATTGCATAATCTATAGCTCTGTTCCATTCTAGGTCTTCATCATTTGAAACAACACGAAATCTGTTCATAAGTGATTCCACAACCTTGTCTATGTCAAAAGCTGTGTACTGTTTGTTAACACAATCAATAAACTCTTTTTGGTCGGAACTAATACTATTTCCAATTTCCCAGATTTTAATATATTCAATTAAATCGTCTGCATCAATCAGTCTGCTCATCTACTTCACCCTCTTTCTCATTGAAATCCAAGTCAACTCTAATCACATCCGTTTCTATCGCTGAAAGGCAGCTTACTTTCAAGTTATAAAATGGTTTCAACAGCTTTGAACCGGTATTGAATGTATCGTAATCTTCCCAGCTTCTACCCGGATGGCATATCTGAATTTTATTGTCGCTTTCGGGATCGCCGCCAATTGCTGCTATCAAATCAATTAATTTCATTTATTCATCCTCCCACACTCCCAACAACCGCATTCTCTCATACAGTATAGCAACGGTCTTGCGTCTGTATCCGTAGAAGTCCTTCGGATTCATCGGGATATATCTTTCTTTGCTGATTTTCCTGTAACTTTTCCGGTGTAGGATATTCTTAATTACCATATCCGCTATCACCGTGTTCTTCGGGCAAGCTGACAAGGTGGCACTGGAAAGCAGGTATCCGTACTCTGCCGGGAAGTCTTTCAGCATCGTATTCAGTTTTTCAATGTCCTCTGCCGGAATACCGTAGTCTTTCAGCTTTTTATTCCTTGTCAGCATACCGTTCTCCTTTCTATTTGTCTGAGTGGTGCTTGTCGTACATGATCGCTATACATACAAGACCAGCCACTCCGAATATGATTCCAAGGACGAATCCTAGCAAAAACGTAATCATACTTCCACCTCCGAATCTTCTGGCATCTGAAAGACCATTTTATTCGTAAGTGCTTTACCAATAGCTTCAGCTAAAAGTTCATTCTCTTTTGATGCTGATGCTTCTGCGAACATCTTTCCGATATTCGGAACTGCCATTGGAATTAACGCCGCATCTGCATAGGCTTCCTGAATCATATCCAGTACTTTCATGGCTTTTGCTTTGGCGGAATAATGACCCAATGAAATATATTCATCTTCTCCTGGATTCATCTGACTCCAACAAATGATTTCTTTGCCATTGATATTGTTGATGTTTATAACAATATTCTCAAACTTTACCAGAGACATCTTATTCTGACTTCTGATTAACATTTTGTGTCCTCCTTACCTGAATACATCTTTAATTGTTTCATCTTTTTGACAAACAATTTCATTTCATATCCTGTCAATCCAACGCATGTATTTCCAATTCCTTTCGAATCTCCTAATTCTGGATCATATGACTGCAAAATATGTCTACCAGATTTTTTGTGTTCAATGAAAACTTTTTGTGTAAAATTATATTTCTTATCTTTTCTCTCATAGATACATCCATGTTTATCCTCTTCTACTTTTGTAAATCCAATTTCTGCTAATTTCTCATCTACTGTTTTAAATAATTTCATTTTGCGTCCTCCTTCTAATTCTCAATCTCATTGCAGTTAGGCTCATAAGGTTTTGGATATACCGTATATCCACACTTCGGGCATTTGATTTCCGGCGGATAGTACTCAACCCATTCCATGTTTCCACCACATTTTCTGCAACGAATGTATCTCTCTACTTTCTTTGGTTTCGTTTTAAAAAATGAAGCGTAATTATTATTTTTCATTTTCATCCTCACTTTCCCCATGTAAGTAACTGACACGCTATTGTGCAGTCTTCCATGATTTCTGTATTTATGTTTCCCCTGTTTGGTTCTAATTCATCAAGGAACACTCCATGGATATTCATATCCTGTTCCGCCTTTTATTATTTCTTTTCCGCAAACAGGGCGTTGATAATCTTGTGTAAATGTAAATACTTTACTCATATATACCCTGTCGGGGGGGGGATTGCCATTCAACCAAAGGATTGTACCATCCGATATCATCACCATGATTCTTGTGATAAGCAGATAGCTTCATTAGTGGCAAATTAGGAAAGTTATGTCCATCTACATCTATTAATCGAACTTTCATTTTTCTCCTATCCAAATGCTACCTGTCCGTTATTCTGCATGACTTTTTATTTCCCCTGAAAAGCTTAATTCAATTCCCAATTCTTCCTTGATAGCCTGCACATAATCAATCCATTCAGCCAAGCCCTGGTCGATATAGTCCGAAGCTTTGTCCATGCCTGCCATGAACTTCTGGCATCTTTTCTGACCGAATCCAAATTCATCATGCAGAACAGCTATCGCCATGGTCACGCAGCATTCCGACACAAGCTGTTTGATCTTTTCAGATGCTTTGTCCAGGTCCTTTCTTGCCAGGGAAGTATGTATTCCTGTTACTCCCCTGAATCTGCATTCCTTTTCGAGGGCTTCAAGACCGCCCTCTCTGGTGATTCGTCTAGCAAGGTCAAGACCATCTTCCCTGCCGCGTTCATATTCACGCATTTTGTTCATTTCTTCACCTTTCCGAACCCGTATCCTGTCGGAGCATAGGCTCTATCAGTACTTGGGTGTGCTGTTTTAAGCAACCCATCATCAATAAGCTGGTTTAAATGTCTCCAGATGGTAGCTCTGCTTGCGTCTACCTTCTCGCAAATCTCGCTGACCGACGGTGCATATCCAACCAGTTTAATATAACTGACGATATACATATATATTTCTTTTCTAAGAGCCTGTCCCTGTTCGTATTTGTTCTTAGTGTTGTACATTTTTTCTCACTTCCCTCTGTTTGGAATCTAATAACTTATTAAAAGCAACTAGACAATTCTTGATAAACTGTTTATCATTATCATCAGGACACATTTCCGCATACTCTCCAAGCTCTATCAGACGATCAGTGGCCTGCTTAGAATATTCGTCTGTAAGTTCTACTGAATAGAAATCTTTTATAACTTTCCAAAATTCAGTCATAAATCTTTGAATATATGGAATATCCTTTGCTTCTACTTTTATTTTTATCATCCCCTTTGAGTATTGTATACAATATACTGTATACGCTCTATTTAATTTTATTTTATAAATATAATATATTTATATTATTTT
>OAUV01000353.1_pt1 | contig 51752 bp, 29 predicted proteins | sample 1516841 | NCBI WGS metagenome assembly OAUV01 (sample SAMEA2580044, study PRJEB22360) | human gut metagenome | biome: human gut; feature: human-associated habitat; material: faeces | place: Denmark | collected 2008/2010 | reverse complement strand
GAATACTGTTGAACTGCAATATGTGGTTCGGGTGCTGCCATAACGGTGGACGGTTCAGCCCTCAGATACACTTCGGTGTACCGTGTGAGGGAACATTTCTTGAATATGAAAAAATCCCTCAATCCAACACGGAGAGAGGGATGACGCTTATGAAGCTCGAGCTGAACTTTAGCGATTTGTGCCAGTTGGCACTTGTCGTTATTGCGTTGATCGAACTGTTTCGTGATCGTAAACATAAAAAGAGATGAGCCGCCCTGCCCAAGGTCTCGGCTCATTTCTTTAAGCTGAACTGAGGGCTAACCGTTCATCGGCAGCACTCTTTCTATTTCTAATTATAAACGCTTCTGAAGTTTTGTCAAGCGCAAAAACCGGCAATGTTGCCGGTTTTTGTTAGACGAGAGAAAAGGCGGGGCGGGTTACGTAATGAGCAAAACCGCGACACCTTGTTGAAAAATGCAGAAAAAATCTTATTTTGCGTTGACGAGCGGGAAAAGAAGTGCTATACTTTTAGGCAGAAATAAAGAAAACGTCCGCTACGGACGCTTCTCGGTCAATAAAAGATCGCCAAATCTTTTATTGATTCCAGATGTACGACCATCTGAAAACTTCGCGAAAAGACGCCGATAGGACGTTTTTTACAAGAGGGGTGCTTCATGTCTAACACGTTAGTTAGATTATAGCACAAGCCAAACGATATTTCAAGGCTTTTCAGATGCTTGTCTGGAGAGCCTTTTTTATTTCTGATTTCGCACCTTGAAAACCGAATGAACCCACAGGCGAGAATACCCGGCGCAAATCAGTGTGCATTTGCATGCCTTTGCAATGGGAAATACTTGGTATACAGGATTGGACAAACCTAATCTGCCTCAGTAACGGCGTTTGAGAACGGGTCGCTAAAATCAGGATTATTAAAACGAAATACTTTGTTTTAATCGATACGCACAACCGAAACGTAAGTAACAGTTGTGCGTATACATTAGAACAAAATATGGTGGGCGCTAACGGACTTGAACCGCTGACCCCCTGCACGTCAAGCAGGTGCTCTAGCCAGCTGAGCTAAGCGCCCAATTTTCTGTTGCTCGATTATTATATAGCAAGTCCCCGAAAAATGCAAGTCTTTTTTGCGAAAAAGTTAAAATTAATTTTTCTTTCGTGAATATCACGAAAAAGTGCGTAAAATTTGGTGCACTGTTCGCAGAAATTTAAGGTTTCTTACAAAACTCATAAGAATCGCACATTTCTATTGTTTATTCCTTTTCTATGCCGTATAATGAAAATACTGAAAACTGTGAATAGAATGTGAATGAAAGCGGATGGCGGTTGCGCATTGCGCTTTGAATACGGAGATTTAGACAGAAGCGGAAATCTGAAAACAGACGATGACGTTGGTCCTGCACCAAGGCCGGAAAAGGAGAAACCATGAAAACACTGTCATATGTGAACTTTATCATTTCTATTTTATTTATGGCTTGCTACGCGTACCAGGCGGTCTACCTTGTGGCGGCGCTTTTAAAAAAGCAGAAAGTCTTCAAAGCGAAGAAGCTGCACCGCTACGGTGTGCTGATTGCCGCGCGCAATGAGGAAGCCGTCATTGCGCAGCTCATCCGCAGTGTGCGCGCGCAGAAGTATCCCGAGGAGCTTATCGATATTTTTGTTGTGGCGGATAACTGCACGGACAACACCGCGCAGGCGGCGCGCGAAGCCGGTGCGGTCGTTTACGAGCGCCACAATACGTATGCCGTGGGCAAGGGCTATGCGCTGCGTTTCTTATTAGAAAACATTTTTAAGAATTTCGGCGAATATGCCTACGACGGTTTTTTCGTCTTTGACGCGGATAATATTCTGGATGAGAATTTTATCTCCGAGATGAATCACGTTTTTGACAACGGCTACAAGGTTGTCACGTCCTACCGCAACTCGAAAAACTTTGGCGACAACTGGATCAGCGCGGGTTACTCCATTTTCTTCCTGCGCGAAGCGACGCAGCTCAATCGCGCCCGTATGATGTTCGGTACCAGCAGCTGCGTTTCCGGCACCGGCTTTTTGTTCAGCAGCGAGATTGCACGCGAAAACGGTGGTTGGAAGCATTTCCTGCTGACGGAGGACTTTGAGTTCACCGTGGACCGCATTTTAAAGGACGACACGGTCGGTTACTGCGAAAACGCCATTATTTATGACGAGCAGCCCACGCGGCTTGGGCAGTCCTTTACACAACGTGCCCGCTGGATTAAGGGCTATTTGCAGGTTTTCAGCCGATACGGCTTCAAAATGCTGAAAAAAACCGTTGTGGATGGCAGTTTTGCCTGCTTCGATATGATTATGAACAACATTCCGTGCCTTGTCTTGACCTGCGCTTCAATCGTGTTTAACGCGATTATGGTCGCGGCGGGCATTGTGACGCGCACGCCGGATATGGGCGTTTGTGTGCTTTCCGTGTGCAGCGGTATTTTCGGTTCTATACTGACGCTGTGGTTCGTCGGCGGCATTACGTGCATCACGCAGAGAAAGCGCATCCGTGCATCGAAAAAAGCGATGTTCTTCGGTTGGCTGTTGTTCCCGCTGTTTATTTTCACCTATGCGATTGCAATGGTTTACGCGGTGTTTACGAACATTGAATGGAAGCCCATTCAGCACAAAGTGGCGCTTAGTGTGGAAGACCTGAACGACACTACCAAAAAATAGCACAAAATTGCACTCAAAAACAGGGCGTGATTTGCTATAATCTATATTTGCTTATAAACGGCACCTGTGATAAAATAGTAAGAGATTACTTTGTCACAAGTGCCGTTTTTTGCGGCAGTACAAATCCTGATTTTTCCCCAGAAGAAAGGAATGGTCACAAACATGGTCACACGCGTATTTGTGGAGAAAAGAAAGGGATTCGATGTTGAAGCACGCCACATGATGGCGGATCTTCGTCAGAATCTCGGCCTCAAGGCTATTGAGGACCTGCGTATTTTGAACCGCTATGATGTTTCCGGTCTTTCCGGCGAGGAGTTCGAGGCGGCAGCCCGCACGATCCTTTCCGAGCCGAATGTGGACAACGTGTACGACGAAAACTACAAGATCAGCAGCGAATATCACGTCTTCGCAACGGAGTTTTTGCCCGGTCAGTACGACCAGCGTGCGGATTCCGCTTCCCAGTGCGTACAGCTCTTGACGCAGGGCGAGCGCCCGCAGGTCGCTTATGCAAAAGTGATCGCCGTTAAGGGCGACCTTTCCGAAGAGGAAATGGACAAGATTAAGAACTATATCGTGAACCCGGTCGAATCCCGTTTGGCATCGATGGAAAAGCCGGAGACGCTTGACATGAAGATCGATGTGCCGGCAGACGTTAAGCGCGTCACGGGCATGATCTCCTGGAGCGACGAGGAGCTTAGAAAATATTACGGCACCATGGGCTTTGCCATGACGTTTGAAGACCTCGCGTTCTGCCGCGATTATTTCCGCGACGAAGAGCACCGTGACCCGAGCGTGACGGAGCTGCGCGTGATTGATACCTACTGGAGCGACCACTGCCGCCACACCACATTCCTTACGCGTCTCAACAACATCGAGATCGAAAAGGGCAAGCTGAGCGGCGCCATCGAAAAGGCACTCGGCGAGTATTTTGCAGCCCGCGAAGAGCTGTATAAGGGCAAGGACAAGCCCGTTTCTCTCATGGACATGGCGGTCATCGGCGCGAAATACCTCAAAAAGCACGGCATGGTAGACGATCTGGACGAAAGCGACGAGATCAACGCCTGTTCCATTGAAGTGCCGGTCACGATCGACGGTAAGACCGAGCAGTGGCTCGTGCAGTTCAAGAATGAGACCCACAACCACCCGACGGAGATTGAGCCGTTCGGCGGCGCGGCAACATGCCTTGGCGGCGCGATCCGCGACCCGCTCTCCGGCAGAGCGTATGTTTATCAGGCGATGCGCGTTACCGGCAGCGGCGACCCGACTGTTCCGTTTAAGGATACGATGAAGGGTAAGCTGCCCACAAGAAAGATTACCACCGGCGCTGCGGCGGGCTATTCCTCCTACGGCAACCAGATCGGCCTTGCGACCGGTCAGGTCACGGAGCTTTATGACCCCGGTTATGTTGCAAAGCGCATGGAGATCGGCGCGGTCATCGGCGCATCTCCGAAGGCGAACGTCAAGCGCTTCGAGCCGAAGCCCGGCGATATCATTGTGCTGCTCGGCGGCGCAACGGGCCGTGACGGCTGCGGCGGCGCAACGGGTTCCTCCAAGGCACATACGCTCGAATCCATCGAGGTTTGCGGCGCAGAGGTGCAGAAGGGCAACCCGCCGACCGAACGCAAAATTCAGCGTCTGTTCCGTGACCCGGAGGTTTCCACGCTCATCAAGCGCTGCAACGACTTCGGCGCGGGCGGCGTGTGCGTCGCCATCGGCGAGCTTGCACCGGGCCTTGAGATTGATTTGAACAAAGTCCCGAAGAAGTACGAGGGCCTCGACGGCACCGAGCTTGCGATTTCCGAATCGCAGGAGCGTATGGCAGTCGTGCTCGACCCGAAGGATGTGGAGAAATTCCGCGCCAAGGCGCAGGAGGAAAACCTCGACGCGCAGGTCGTGGCCATCGTCACCGAAGAGCCGAGACTCAAGATGGAGTGGCGCGGCGACCGCGTAGTCGACCTGAGCCGTGCATTCCTCGATACGAACGGTGTGACCCAGAACGCAGACGCGTTCATCACCGCACCGGATGAAACGAAAAACTACCGCAACGCCGTACCGGCTTGCCTTGAAAATAAATCGCTGGACGAGGCGTTCGCAGAGAACCTCTCCCGCCTCGAGGTCTGCGGCCAGAAGGGCCTTTCCGAGCGTTTCGATGCTTCCATCGGCGCAGGCACCGTTTTGATGCCGTTTGCCGGTAAGTATCAGCTGACGCCGGAAGACGCCATGGTTGCGAAGATTCCGCTGCTCACGTGTGAGACCGATGACGCCACCGCTATGGCTTACGGCTATATTCCGGGTATTGCACGCTTCTCGCCGTTCCACGGCGCAGCGTACGCCGTTGTGGAGAGCCTCTCGAAGCTCGCAGCTGTCGGCGCAGATCCGATGAAGTCCCGTTTGACGTTCCAGGAGTACTTCGAGCGCCTGCACGATAAGCCGGAGCGCTGGGGCAAGCCTGCCGCAGCCCTGCTCGGCGCGCTTACCGCGCAGCTGAACCTCGGTCTGCCGTCCATCGGCGGCAAGGACAGTATGTCCGGCTCCTTTGAAGACCTCGATGTCCCGCCGACGCTTGTCAGCTTTGCGGTGACGATGACGAAGGCCAGCAAGACGATCTCTGGCGCGTTCAAGAACGCCGGCAACTACGCCGTACTGCTGCCGATTCCGGAGGACAAGGAAACCGAGCTCCCGAACTGGGAAGCTTTGAAGGCGTACTACAAGAACGTGCTTGCAAAAATCGCGGACGGCTCTGTTCTTTCCGCACACGTCGTCAAGGAAGGCGGCGCGGCTGCGAAGATGGCGTTCGGCAACAAGCTCGGCTTCAAGTTCGAGAAGACTGCCGAAAACGCAGAGCTGCTTTTTGCCCCGAAGGCCGGCGCACTCGTCGTGGAAGTTCCGGCAGATGCGCTTGAGAGCGTCAAGAATACATTCGACGCTGTTGTGCTCGGCACCGTTACCGATACGGCAAAGATTGAGCTGAACGGCAAAGCACTCGACTTGGACGACCTCATTGAGACCTGGAACGGCAAGCTCGAAAAAATCTTCGCGAATAAAGCGGAGACCGTCGCCGTAGAATATGATGTGCCGCTCGATAACCACAAGTACACCGGCTCCCCGGTCATCCGCGTCGCAAAGCCGAAGGTATTTATCCCGGTATTCCCGGGCACCAACTGCGAGATCGACACGAAGCGTGCGTTTGAAAAGGCGGGCGCAGAGACCGAGATCCTTGTTGTGCAGAACCTCTGCGCAAAGGACATCGAATACACCATCGACCGCATGGAAAAGGCAATCCGCTCCTCCCAGATCATCATGATCCCGGGCGGATTCTCCGGCGGCGACGAGCCGGAGGGCTCCGGCAAGTTCATCGCGACAACGTTCCGCAATCCGAAGATTGCACAGGCGGTCACGGACTTGCTCGACATGCGCGACGGTCTTGTGCTCGGCATCTGCAACGGCTTCCAGGCGCTCATCAAGCTCGGTCTTGTCACCTACGGCAAGATCGTGGACCTCAAGGACGACGACCCGACCTTGACGTTTAACACGCTCGGCCGCCACGTTTCCCGCATGGTCTACACGCGCGTGACAAACACGAAGTCTCCGTGGCTCTCCGGCGTCAACGCAGGTGATGTCTTCGCCATCCCGGTCTCCCACGGTGAGGGCCGCTTTGTAGCGGATGACGCAGCGCTGAAAAAGCTCATCGAAAACGGCCAGATTGCCACGCAGTACACCACGCCGTGCGGCAAGGTGAGCGGCGACATCACATGGAACCCGAACGGCTCCGTGTGCGGCATTGAGGGCATCACAAGCCCGGACGGCCGCGTCTTCGGCAAGATGGGCCACAGCGAACGCAAGGGCGAAAACCTCTACTTTAACGTGCCGGGCGAAAAGGATCAGCAGATCTTTGAGAGCGGCGTGCGTTACTTCAAGTAATAAAAGGCAGAAACGCCTTATAAAATTCCGGTATGCGCGGGCAAAATGCTGCCCGCGCAGCCGCGTATAAGGACAATTTGGTTATGGACATTTTACAGAAAAGAACATGGGCGCAGATCGACCTCGACGCGGCGGCGCACAATTTTAAGGAAATTCGCCGCTATGTCGGCAACCGGTCGATGGTCTGCTGTGTGATTAAGGCGGATGCCTACGGGCACGGCGCGGTGCGCATGGCAGAGGAATACGAAGCCCTCGGCGCAGACTGGCTGGCGCTTTCCAACATTGAGGAAGCCTTGCAGGTGCGTCGTGCGGGCATCAAGCTGCCGCTGCTCGTGCTGGGCTATACCCCGGCGGAAGCCGCAGACGTGCTTGCCGAAAACGACATTGCGCAGTGCGCGTATTCTGCAGAATACTGCGCGGCGCTCTCCGAAAACGCCGTAAAAAGCGGCGTTAAGGTGAAGATTCACGTCAAGGTTGATACCGGCATGAGCCGCCTCGGATTCTATTTTCAGGACATTGAGCGCGACAAAGAGGCCGTAAGCGTTGTGGCAGAAGCGTGCCGCCGCCCGGGGCTTATCCCGGAGGGCATCTTCACGCATTTTGCCGTGGCAGATGGTGGCGAGAATGGCAAGGCATTTACCTTGAAGCAGTTCTCGTGCTTTATGGCGCTCATCGCGGAGCTTGAAAAGCAGGGCGTCACGTTTAAAATTCACCACTGCGCGAACAGCGGTGCAATCCTCGATTACCCCGAGATGCACCTCGATATGGTGCGTGCGGGCGTGATTTTATACGGCATGGAACCGTCGCTCTGCGTGGAGCATCACGCGGATTTCCGCCCGGTGCTCAGCCTGCACTCCGTCATTTCGCACGTGAAGGAGATTGAGCCCGGATCGGACATCAGTTACGACCGCACATTCACCGCAAAGGAACGCATGCGCGTCGCGACCATTCCGGTCGGCTACGCGGACGGCTACTCCCGCAGGCTTTCGAACCGCGGCAGTGTGCTCATTCACGGCACGCGCTGCCCGATTTTAGGTAAAGTCTGCATGGACCAGTGCATGGTGGATGTTTCCGCCGTGCCGCAGGCGAAGGTAGGGGACACCGTAACGCTCATCGGCCGCGACGGCGAGGATGAGATCACCGCGGCGGAAATTGCCGGCATCATGGAGACAATCCACTATGAAGTGGTGTGCGACATCTCAAAGCGCGTCACACGCGTCTACCTGAAAAACGGCAAAGAAGTCAGTGTTCTGGACTGTATTTTGGACAAATATTGATTGTAAAGCAGCGGCTTTTGGCTCCGTTCAGCCGGGTCGCTGCTTTAAATTTATAGTGATTTGGAAGGGTGAAAGTGATGAAAAAACTTTTAAAGCTGCGCGATGAAATGAAAGAGGATTTGCTGCACGCAGACGGCTCTGTGGAAGACGGCACGAAAATGACCTACGGCCAGGGCTTTTTGCTGTATGCGTTCTCCGAGTACGTCCGCGCAACGGGTAGCGAAGAAGCACGCAGATATGCCGATATGACGTATGATTACATCGAAAACGAGTGCAAAGAGGGCAACTATTACCTTGAAAACGCACGCGGCACGGGCAGCAGCAACGGCGCCATTACAGAGGCGGGCAACCTTTCCATGAACACGCATATCCACATTCTGGAGCCGCTGCCGGGCGAAGTTTCGTTCGGCCATGACATTGAGGGCTCCTGGCTGTTGACGGAAGCTGCCGAAGTGCTCGGAAAGTACGGCGCAGATAAACCAAAGAACAAATGGATGATGTATTAGCCGCTTTGCATCGTGACTATAATCCAAAAGACCCGATGTATGTAGGAATACTATACGGATTACTTTAAGAGCGAAGAAGAACAAGAGGACACAGAGGAAGAATAAGAACATACCCGCTCCCACCAAGAAGTATAATAACACTTGAAGTCTATTAGAAAATCCCTTATAATGAGCGTAGAAAGAATTAGACAAACTTAAATTTGTGGAGGTTGTTATGGTAAGAACAGCAACTATAAATGATGCAGAGCAATTAAACATCTTAAATGTTGAATTTAATGGTGAGAGCGACACAAGCATAGACAATATTAGAAATTCCCTTATGAATAATAAACAGGAAGTTGTTATCGTTGCTGATGAAGATGATATGTTAGTTGGATTTGTTTGTGTTCAGCTTAAAAAATCGTTCTGCTATGATGAATATATGCCTGAAATTACAGAAGTGTATGTTAAACCAGCATACAGAAAAAGAGGCTTAGCGAGTGAGATGATTACTTTTGCAGAGGCTTATTGTAGTAAGAATTATCCACTTGACAAATATGAACTTCTAACAGGACAAGAAAATCTTGTTGCACAAACTGTATATAATAAACTTGGATATGTAGATGATAATGAACTTCATTTATCAAAACAAGTGAGAAAATAAATACAGCCTAATTTGTCGAACAGTTGCTTTTTACAAGCAACTGTTCTTTTTGTTACCTAGAAAACCACTCGCTGGGCGAGTGGTTTGCAAGCGGCAAAAATTCCCCGGACGAGGAAAATTCGCACCTGCTGTGCGGCCCGTGGAAGTGCCCGTACCACAATGCCAGAGCCGCGTTTGAAATTTACGAGCGCTGCGAGGCACTGGAAAAGTAAACAGCAACAGCAAAGCCCTGCCGAGAAAATTCCCGGTAGGGCTTTTGTCATGCTTAAGTTAAATTTAATCGAACCCGTAGTTTTCCACACCCGAAAGCTCGGAGTGCGTTTTGGCATAGCTCTGCGCGGCGGTGCAAAAATCCTCCCAAGTTTTCTCCGGCGCACCGGGGGAAAGCGGATGCAGGCGCAAATTGCTGTCCTCACGCACGGCGGCATAAGCGTAATCACTGTAAATCAAAATGCCCGTCACATTGTCGAGCGGGTCGTAGCTTCGCGGCAACTCGTAAATGGTCTCCGTATCCGTCATTTCGAGCACCTCAAGGTCAAATACGTGCCTGTACTGCCCGGTGACGTACAGAGCGCTGAGGTCGGTGAACCCGTTTTCAAGAAAAACAGGGGAGTCGCCGTCAAAATAGAGCCGCAGCACGGAAACGTCGCCCTCTGTGCCGCCGAATTCGAGTGCGGGCACATTGACCTTGTGCGCTGCGCAGCCGGAAAGCAAGAGCAAAATACTGAGGAAAAAAACAGAGCGCTTATTCATACGTTGAAATCACACCTTTTTTATTTTTCAATAAAATATTAACATTTTAAAATTTATGCGTCAATAATAATTGTTGAAATTTTCAAGAAAAATGATGCGAACTTGAATTATTAACAAAACTAATAAGAATTTACAATGTGTACTCAATTTTAAGAATACAAAACGGCCGCTCTCCGAATACTCGAAAAGCGGTCGCTTGCTTATTTATTCAGTAATTCGTCAACCTCGACGGGTTCCAGCTCTTTTAATGCCGGGTGGTCGGTCAGCGTTTTCAGCATGCGCCAGCCGAAGTAATTTTCTTCCAAATTCTCCGGCACGGGACGGAAGCCGAAATCAAGATACAGTTTTGCGGCGACCCATGTGGTCGTCTGGGTGGGCACGAACAGCTCTTTGTAGCCGAGTGCCTGCAGGCGGTGCAGCGTATGGGCGATGAGCGGTCGGGAAAGCCCCTTGCCTTGCGCATCACGCCGCACGGAAACCCAGTGCAGCCAGCCGCCGGGCAGCTTTTCATCGAAAAACGCCGTTGCGGTCGCGACTTTCTTGCCATTCGGGTCGACGATGAAGAACATTCTGTCGGGCAGAACGTCTTCGTGTTTGCCGTAGTAGCGCTGCCATGCGTCCACGCCTTCCTCGAAGGTCGAAAACTCTTTTGCAGATTTTTCGATCTCGATCCACGTATCGCGGTCGCCGGGGGCATAGGTCGTGAACGAATACCCCGCGGGCAGATCGTAATGTGGAATTTCCGTTTCCGCCGGCATGGTCATGAACAGGTGGTAGTACTTCAAACGGCTGTCGTGGTTATCTAAATGTAAAGAAGCTAAGTCTTTCATAAGCTTAATGATAAATCAGGATTCATTTCTGCCGCAGCATTTCTTGTATTTTTTGCCGCTGCCGCACGGGCACGGGTCGTTTCTGCCGGGCTTTTTGCCGTTGTTGCGCACAGGCTGCTTGACGGCCGGCGTATCGGAGGACGTTGTGCCAGTCTCCTTGGCGACGGCTTCACGCTTCGGTGCTTCCGGCGTCTTCAGGCGCACAGTCAGAATCATGCGGGCGGTGTTTTCGCGGATCGTGTCGATCATCGCGTCAAACATGTCAAAGCCCTCTTCGCGGTATGCAATGACCGGGTCTTGCTGGCCGTAGGCGCGCAGACGGATACCCTTCTGGAGCTCATCCATCGCATCAATGTGATCCATCCACTGCGTATCGACGTTCTTCAGCAGCACCACGCGCTCCACTTCACGCATGATCGGCGGGGTGAACGCCTTTTCACGCAGGTCGTAAAGCTTGTGTGCACGCTCCTTGAGAAAATCGATGACCGTTTGCTGCTCGAGATCCTCAAACGCCTGACCCTCATAGTGCAGCTCATCCGGATTGACCATCCAGCCGAGGTAGTGGTCGCGCAGACCGCGGAGATCCCAGTCGTCGTGCAGGGTGTTCTCCGGCAAGAAGCGCTTGACGTTCGCTTCGATGGCCTGATCGATCATGGACATAATCTGCGGCTTCACGTTGTCGCCGTTCAGCACACGGTCACGCTGCTCATAGATGATCTCGCGCTGGCGGTTCATCACGTCGTCATACTGCAGAACGTTCTTGCGAATGGCAAAGTTTCTGCCCTCGACCTTCTTCTGTGCGTTTTCGATGGTGTTGGAGAGGATAGACGCTTCGATCGGCATGTCCTCGTCCACATTCAGGCGGTCCATAATGGTTTGGATGCGGTCGCCGCCGAACAGACGCATGAGGTCGTCTTCAAGAGAGATGTAGAAGCGGCTCTTACCGGGATCGCCCTGACGGCCCGCACGGCCGCGCAGCTGGTTATCGATACGGCGAGATTCGTGGCGCTCCGTGCCGATGATGTACAGGCCGCCGAGCTTGCGACCTTCCTCTGCCTCCGGCGCAATCTCCGCTTTGTATTTTTTGTTGAGCTCCGCAAATGTCTTGCGGGCATTCAAAATCTCTTCATCGTCCGTGTAGCCGTAGGCGGAAGCCTCGCCGATGAGCTCCTCGGAGAACTGCATGCGGCGCATTTCGGCACGCGCCATGAACTCTGCGTTACCGCCGAGCAGAATATCCGTACCACGGCCGGCCATGTTCGTTGCGATGGTCACGGCGCCCTTACGGCCTGCCTGTGCGACGATTTCGGCTTCTTTTTCATGGTACTTTGCGTTCAGCACTTCGTGCTTGATGCCGCGGCGCTTCAGCATGGCGCTGAGCTGCTCGGATTTTTCAATCGTGATGGTACCGACCAGCACCGGCTGGCCTTTTTCGTGGTGCTCGATGATGTCGTTGATAACGGCATTGAACTTGCCCTTTTCGGTCTTGTAAACAACGTCCGGGCAGTCTTCACGAATCATCGGCTTGTTTGTCGGAATCTCTACAACGTCCAGTTTGTAAATTTCGCTGAACTCGGATTCCTCGGTCATGGCCGTGCCGGTCATGCCGGAGAGCTTGTTGTAAAGACGGAAGAAATTCTGGAACGTGATGGTTGCAAGCGTTTTGCTTTCGCGCGCGATTTTCACGCCTTCCTTCGCTTCAATGGCCTGGTGCAGACCTTCGTTGTAGCGTCTGCCGTACATCAGACGGCCGGTGAATTCATCAACGATGATAACTTCGCCGTCGCGCACGACGTAATCAATATCGCGCTGCATGATGCCGTTCGCCTTGATCGCCTGATTGATGTGGTGCTGAATGGTGATGTTGTCCGGGTCCGTGAGGTTTTCCAAGCTGAAGAACTGCTCGGCTTTTTTTACGCCGCGCTTGGTGAGCGTTGCGGTCTTCTGCTTTTCGTTGATGATATAATCGTAATCCTCGTAGATCTCGTCATTGTCTTCCTTTTCGTTCGTCTCCGCCACGCGGATGGGGCGCAGCGTTTTGGCAAAGCGGTCGGCGACGTTGTAAAGCTCCGTGGACTGCTCGCCCTGGCCGGAAATGATGAGCGGGGTACGCGCCTCATCGATGAGGATGGAGTCCACCTCGTCCACGATGGCGAAGTTATGGCCGCGCTGCACCTTGCGCTCCTTGTAGGTGACCATGTTGTCACGCAGGTAGTCAAAGCCGATCTCATTGTTCGTTGCGTATGTGATGTCGCAGGCGTAGGCTTTTTTCTTTTCGTCCGGCTCCATGCCGGGAATGGCAAGGCCTACGGTGAGGCCGAGGTAGTTGAACACACGCGCCATCATTTCGCCCTGATATTTTGCAAGGTAATCGTTGACGGTGACGATGTGCACACCCTTGCCGCTTAAAGCGTTGAGGTACGCCGGGAGGGCAGCGGTGAACGTCTTGCCTTCGCCGGTCTTCATCTCGGCGATGCGACCCTGATGCAAAATGATGCCGCCGATAATCTGTACCGGGAACGGCTTGATGGAGAGCACGCGCCACATGGCTTCGCGGCACGTTGCAAACGCTTCGGGCAGGATGTCGTCAAGGGAAGAGCCGAGGGAGAGGCGCTCTTTCAACACGGCGGTCTGGCCCTTCAGCTCCTCATCTGTCATTTTTGTGTATTTGTCATCGAGCGCGAGCACCGCTTGCTTAAGCGGTTCAATGCGCTTTAATTCTTTCTTGCTGTAGCTGCCGAACAGCTTTGTGAGTAGGTTCATGGTTCGGGAACACTTTCCTTTCTTTCGCGCGGATTCCCCGCGCGCGGCATATAAATCAGTATAGCATGGAACAGCATAAAAAAGCAAGCGATAGGGGCATATTCATGAAAACTTTATAGGTGATCAAAAAGAAGCGCATTTTAAAACGCAAAAACGGCAGTGCAATTCGAGAAAAACAGCAAAATACAGGATAGCCTTAGCCGAAATGCACAAAAAACTCTTTTTTTCCAAATCATAAACAGCTTATGAACAAAATGTGACTTTTTATTCGGTTTTCTCTTGATTTTCGCAAAATTAGAGGCTATACTATAGGTAACAATTCCTGTTTTTCCGATGTGTGCAAACCATAACTGGTCAAAAAAACGAAGAACAGGAAATTCTTTAATTTATAGGAGAGTGAACATCCTTGGACAAATTCTTCAAAATTTCCGAGCGTGGCTCGAACGTCCGCACAGAGATCATTGCCGGTCTCACGACGTTCTTCGCGATGGCTTACATCGTAGTCACGAACCCGAACCAGATTGTTAGCTTCAACCATCTGGCTCCGGATGCCGACCCGGCCTTCCAGCAGATTTGGAACGCTGTGTATGTCGCATCCATTCTGGCAGCAATCATCGGTACGCTGCTGATGGCTCTGTATGCGAAGATGCCGTTTGCACAGGCTTGCGGCATGGGTCTGAACTCCTTCTTCTTCGTATCCTTCATTCTGCCAGAAATCATCTCCGGCGGCGACATCATCAAGGGTTACCATGCAGGCCTCGTCATCATTCTGGTTTCCGGTTTTGTCTTCCTGCTGTTCTCTGTCACGGGTCTCCGCGTCAAGGTCGCAAAGGCTCTTCCGGACTGCCTCAAGAAAGCAATCCCGGCCGGTATCGGTCTGTTCATCGCTTTCCTCGGCTTCCAGAATGTCGGCATCATCCAGACTAACCAGTACACGCTCGTTCAGTTCGTCGATATCCACGGCGCACTGAAGGCAGGCGCATTCTTTGCGGATGTTGAAGGTGCAAAGGCATTTATGCCGGCTATCCTCGCATTCCTCGGTCTGCTCGTCATTGCAATTCTTGAAAAGCACAACGTCAAGGGCGGCGTGCTCATCAGCATCGCAGGCATTTCCGTTCTGTACTATCTTCTTTCCGGCACGACCCCGACCTTCGACATGAGCCAGATCGGCCAGACCTTTAAGGATTTCGGCTCCATCGGCATCACCGGTGTGTTCCAGGCTGACGCTTGGAAGCGTGCGTTCACAGGCTCTGAGCTCGGCGGCATCTTCTCCGCAATCATGCTCATCGTTACGTTCTGCCTCGTCGATATGTTCGACACCATCGGCACCCTGTACGGCACCGCTTCTCAGGCAAACATGCTGGATAAGAACGGCGATCCGATCAACGTTAACCAGTGCATGACCAGCGACTCCGTTGCAACGGTTGCGGGCGCTGTTTGCGGTACTTCCACCTGCACCACGTTCGTTGAGTCCGCTGCTGGCGTTGGCGCCGGCGGCAGAACCGGCCTTACGAGCCTTGTTGTTGCAATTTGCTTCGCGGTTTGCCTGTTCCTCAGGGTGCCGACTTCTCTTGTTCCGACCTGCGCTACGGCTCCGGCACTCATTTATGTCGGCGTTCTGATGTTGAAGGGCTTCGCAAAGGTTGACATGTCCGACCTGCGCAGCGCTGTTCCGGCGTTCCTCGCTCTCATCATGATGCCGCTGACCTACTCTATCTCCAACGGTATCGGTATCGGCGCGATCGCTTATGTGCTCATCACGCTCTTCACCGGTAAGTACAAGAAGAACGACATCGGTATCACCATTATTGCTGCGCTCTTCGTCATTAAGTTCATCTTTGTTACGATGTAATTCGTACATAAAACGAACTTTAGCTTGAGATAACATAAGAGGTGCTCGCTTGTGATTTTTTACGGCGGGCGCCTTTTTTCGTTTTATTGCGCGGTTTTGTCCTGCTATACTTTGGGCATATCGGAGAGTAAAAGGAGCAGGCGATGAAACAGGCGGATAGTTTGCTTTTAAACGCGTTGAAAGCAGCGATACATAACGAAAAAGCGATGCTCGGTGTGCTGCCGCAGGAAACACAGACGGAGCTTTTGCGCCAGGCGGTGCGCCACGGCGTGCTGCCGCTTGTTCTTGATGCGTGCGGCAATGCACTGAAAGCTGCGCGGCAAATGGCGTTCTGCCAAACGGCAGAGCAGATTTTGAAAACGCAGGTATTTTTACAGCTTTACAGCAAGCTGCGCGAAATGAAATTGCATCCGCTCGTGCTGAAAGGCCCGGTGTGCGCTGCGCTGTACCCGAAGCCGGAGCTGCGGCTGTTCTCGGATGTCGATTTACTGGCGGTTTCGGGTGCATTGCCGAAAGATGCTTTATTGCGGCTCGGCTGCCGCACAGCGGGGGAGAGTGTCAATCCGCTTGAACAGACATTTTACCTGCCCGGCAGTCCGCTCGTTTTAGAACTGCACGGCGCGGCGTTCCCGGAAAACAATGCGTATGGGCACATGAACGCCTTTTTTGCGCATGAAAAGCTGCGCACGGAAACCGTTTCCGTGCAGGGCGAAGAAATTTATACATTTGGCGCGAACGAGACGTTTTTGTACCTTTTGTGCCACAGCTTAAAGCACTTTCTGCACGGTGGGTGCGGCATCCGCGCGGTGTGTGATTTGCTGTTGTTTGCCGAAAAGCATGAAAAGGAGCTTGACAAACTGTATTTGCGCCGCTGCTGCGAAAAGCTTTCGGCACTCGAATTTTTGACGGCGCTCTTTGAAATCGGCGAGAAATATCTCGGCTTTGAGAAAACGGAAAGCTTAGCGCTGCTTCGCGTGCACCCCGCGCCGGATGAGACTGCGCTTTTAGAGGATATTTTGGCAGGCGGCGTGCACGGTGCGGCAGAAAAGAGCCGCTTGCACGGTGCGAACATGACGCTGCACGCGGCGGCTGTGCAACATACAGGAAAACGCGAGCGCTTTTCCGTGCTGCGTGCGGCATTCCCCTCTGCAAAAGCGCTGCATTGCGCGCCGCATAGCTTGCCTGCCGCATGGGGAAGGCGGCTTATACGCTACGGTAAGGAAAGCCTTCAAAACCGTACGAGTCTTAGAAAAAGTGTCGAGATCGGCAAGCGGCGCGTGGCGCTTCTCAAAACATATCACCTCATAAAATAAGCCGGCGGCTGCGCCCAGCTCGGGTACAGCCGCCGGGGCTTTATTTTTGATTAACGGATGCGGAACGTCTTGATCTCATACGGCTTGATGGTGAATTTGAATGTACCGCCTTCGACCGGGACATCCGTGAGCGCATTCTCCTGCAAGTCACACTCCGTAACGGAAGCGATGGGGCGGTTCCAATGCAGTTTTGTCGTTGTGCGGGCGTTTTCACATTCGTACAGACGCACGATCACGCCGTCGCCGTCTTCCGCCTGCTTGACGGTTTCCAAAATGACGTTTTTGGCGTCCACACTCGCGAGAGAGTACGCTTCGCCTGCTATGCCGCCTGCGGTGGCGCGCACAGGCTGATTCAGGAAGTACGCCTGCGCTACGGTCTCCGCGCTGCGCCATGTTTCGGCGTGTGGGTAGAGCGCGTAGGTGAATACGTGCATCTCCTGATCGGCGACAGGGTTCGGCTCTGTGCCGGATTTGATGAGCGTCAACGCCATTTCGCCGTTGTGCACGGAGTGACCGTATTTGCAGTCGTTTAACAGGCTGATGCCGTAGTGACCCTCGGAAACATCGATCCACTTTTGGCCGCAGCTCTCAAAGCGTGCCTGATCCCAGCTCGTGTTCTGATGTGTTTTGCGCGTCACGTTGCCGAACTGAATCTCAAATGTTGCTTCGTCCGTGTGTACGTCCATCGGGAAGTGGGCTTTCAGGAGGTGCTGGTGCTCTTTCCAGTCGACCGTCGTCTCAAAGTCGATGCGCGGGCACGCGGCGTAGAAGTGAATTTTCTGGCAGATGACCGAACGGCTGACCTTGCGCTCAATCTCGAGAGTTGCGCGCACGGGGCCGCGTTCCGTCCATTCCATGCGCTGCACGTCGGTGACGTCCCAGAATTTCTCCGTATAGTAGCAGTCGATGTCCCAGTTGTCGTAGTGCATCGGCTTGTCCTCGTACATGCGCATCAGGTTCGCATATTTGCCGGGCTGCACGGTCTCGCGGTCGTTTTTGCGGTCATAAAGGCGCGTGATGAGCCCGCTTTCATCAAATTCAACCGTGTAGAACGGCGTCGTGATCGTGCTGCCGTCAATGTGCAGCGTGTTTTCAAAGCTGCCTGCTTCGACCGGCGCAAAGCACTTGTAGCCCTTCGGCGGCAAGTCGGGCAGGAACGCCACAGCACCGTTTTCGGTCTGCTGCACGGGATAAGTATTTTTGCCGTCGGAAAGTGCATTTGCGGTGCAATTTTCAAGTACAACGATATCGCTGCGCGTTTTACCCGTCGTATTGAACACCGTGATGCCTTCTCCCTGCGGCGCAAGCACCTGCATGCGGTCGGCAGAAAGCGCAGAGATCGTCTCCGCCATCGCATCGTATTCCTTTTTCGTCTGCTCGTAGACCTCGTGAATGGCGGTGCCGGGCAGAATATCATGGAATTGATTCAAAAGCGTATTTTTCCACAAGCTGTCGAGCGCTTCCACGGGGTAGGGGAGCTGCGGTGCTGCCAGTACGCTCAAAAGCTCCAAGTCCATGAGTCCCAGCTCTGTTTTGCGGTTGCCGCGCTTGTTGCGCGCCATGGAGGTGTACGTGCCGCGGTGATACTCGAGGTAGAGCTCGCCCTCCCACGTGGGCAGACGGTTGCTGTCTTTTACGCGCTCGTTCAGCTCGTCAAAATATTGCCGCGCGAAGACCTGCCGCACCTTCGGGATGCCCAAAACGCCTTTTTCCATGCGTTTGCTCGTCTCCAGCATATCGCGGGTCGGGCCGCCGCCGCCGTCACCGTAGCCGTAAGCGATGAGAATATCGTTGTTGATGTCTTTGTTTTGGTAGCGTTCCCAGCCGCCCATAATGGCATCCGGGTGCAGCATGCCGTTGTAGGTGGTGAAGAAGTTCTGCACGTTTTGGCCGATGCTGAGCGTGGTGATGAAATGCGTCAGCACTTCGCTGCCGTCAATGCCGCGCCACTCAAATGTATCGAACGGCACTTCGTTGAACTGGTTCCACGAAAGCTTCGTCGTCATAAAGTAATCGATGCCGCTCTTTTTCATGATCTGCGGCAGCGCGCCGGAGTAGCCGAACACATCCGGCAGCCACAAAATGCGGTTATCCACGCCGAATTCCTCGCGGAAGAAGCGCTTGCCGTGAATGAACTGGCGCACAAGGCTTTCGCCGCTCGTCAGGTTGCAGTCGGCTTCCAGCCACATGCCGCCCTCCGGCTCCCAACGCTTTTCCTTCACGCGCTCTTTCAGGCGCGCATACAGCTCCGGATAACGCTCTTTTAAGAAATAATAAAGCTGCGGCTGACTGGACATGAAGTGATAATTCGGGTATTCATCCATAAGCTTCAAAACCGTTGCAAAGCTGCGCGCGGTCTTTTCACGCGTCTGGGCGACCGTCCACAGCCATGCCACGTCGATGTGCGTGTGGCCGATGCAGCTCGCAATCACGTCGTCGTGTCCCGCAAGGTCGGTGTAGACCGCTTTTTTTAGATATGCGGAAGCCGCGCGCACGGAAGCGTAAAATTCCTCGCTGTATGGCGTGCGCAGGTCGAGCAGGTTTATGCCTTCGTTCAGCGCGTTTTCCAGCAGCATGCGGTTTCGGTCTTCCTTTTCCATGCGCGAAAACGCCTCGACCGGCACTTTCAAGTCATAATACAGCGCTTCAATCTCCGGGTCAATCTCCTGAATTTCCATAAAGAGATTGAATTCGTTGTGGATGGTGCCGGTGTACGCTTGCAAGTCGAACACAAGCTTTTCGCCGGAAATCGCTTTCGGGGAAAGCAGCACGTCACGGTGATTCATGTCCATGCCCTGCACGGGCACGTTGTTCACAAACAGCAAAAACTGCGGGTTTTTGCCGTCGTCCCCTTCGATCTGCGTGCGCACATTCAGCCACATTGCCTTGCCGTTAAGCGCTTTCGGCACGGTGAATTCCGTGCGGAACCAATAGTGCTCGTCCGGGCCGTACCAGTGCATGGTGCGGCTGTCAAACGACGTCCACGGCGGCGTAGCGGCATCTGCTGCTTCGGGGCGGATATACGTGCCCTTTTTGCAGATAAGGTCGGTCAGCGGAATGCGCTGCACGATGCGCAGACGGTAAAGCTCATCACAAATGCGCTCCACACGTTTAGCGAGATACCTCATAGTTGCAACTCCTTTTCTATAGCGGTTTGGGGGTTCGTAAAGACTGGTGTTTTTGACTTGATTTTAGCATAATAAGGTACGGAAAACAAGATAAAACGCACAGATTCTTCCGGCTTTTTACACATTGGAATTGTCTTTACGCACACGTCGCGTCGAAAATGCAGAAAAACAAGTTATTTATGCACAGAACACAAAAAATAATTGAAAATCAGCGGAAAGTACGCTATACTAAATCTATAAAGCAGAGCGTATTTTGAGAAAAGCAACGGTGGCTCAGCCCCGAAAAACAGCGGTTTTGGAGTGCCGTATTCAAATCACATCACATAGAAAACAGAGGAAAAAATATGCGAAAAAAGGCTTGGATCCTTTTGCTTTTTGCCACGCTTATGGCGCTGCTTTGCGCATGCAGCGATACGGCACAGCAACCGGAGACGGAAAAACCGAAAATACGTATCGGCGGCACAACGTATGCGCCGTATTTTTACCGCACCGTTGCTGGCCACTATCCCGGCATCGACGTGGAGATTGCCGAGGAAGCCTGTGCGCGTATCGGGTATGAGCCGATCTTCGTGGAGCTCGATATCGACAAGGGCTTTGAGCTTTTGAATGAAGACTATGTGGATTGCCTTTGGTGTTGCCTGACGATGGAAGGCAACGAAGATAAGTTTATTTGGGCAGGGCCGTATATGTACACGCAGCGCGTGGTCGTGGTGCCGGCGGACAGCGAGATTGAAACACTTGAAGACCTTGCCGGAAAGTGCGTGGCGGTGCAGGCCGGCTCTATAAGCGAGGAGATCATTTTAAAAGGGCTGAACCCGAATTTGCCGGAGATTACGGACCTTTCCACATTCAGCACGATGGGCGAGGTGTTTACTTCGCTGCGCAAGGGCTATGCGGATGCGGCCATCGGGCATGAAAGCTCGCTGAGATTATATACGGACGAATACCCGGACGGCTACCGCTACCTCAACATGAACATGTACAGCGACGCCGTGGGCGTGGCATTTAAACCGGACGGCGATGCAGTACTGGCGGAAAAGCTGACGCAGACGCTGCTTGAAATGCGCGAAGACGGCACAATGGCCGCTATTGTGAAAAAATATGGGTTAGATGCCGAAAAAAATGTGAACGGAGGTACCGAATGATGCCGAAGTTCAAGGGAAAAACAAAACCGAAGCTCCATAAGCCGAGCATGGAAACGGTCATGCGGTGGATGATCACGCTTCTTCTCGGCTTTGTTGTGCTGCTGCCGGTATTTGCAGGCGTAACACAGTATGAACAGAACAAGGCGAAAGCGGATGTTGAGGAGGTACTCGCTTTTATGCAGACGAGCTGCCGCAAGTACGACAACTACCGCTTGGCCAATACCACCGAAGCGCTGCAGGATGTTTTGACCAAAGTCAAAACACTGACGGTGTACCGTTACGAAGAGGAAGATGCGCTTTTAAACGAAAACCGCTTACAGCGTTATGCGAAATTTCAGTATTTGACCGGCATTTTTGTTTTGGATGAAAATTTCTCCGTGCTGGCTCATTACGACAAAGCGGGCAAGGATGAAAGTCTGCTGCTCAGCCAGATAATAGGGGACAAAAATGCGGCGGATATTTTGAACTATCCGCAGAAAACCTATGCCGACCAGATCTGTATAAACGACAATACGTATAACTACGCCATTTCCGCACGGCAGGATAAACCGGGCCTCGTTATTTGCTATACGGATGTCACGCGCTTTCAAAACGATAAAAATGAGCTTTCTCTCTCCACTATGCTGGATGCTGAAATGTTCCGGCAGGATGTGACCGTCGTCATCACGGACGGCATGCGCGTTATCAGCACGAATTGCGAGCAGCTGGAGAACACGCTTGTGCAGTATTATCCTATTGCTGACGTGCTCGTTGGAGGGGAGCAACTTACACCGGACACATTGCTGCAATTAAAAAACGACAGCGACACATGGTACGGTATGTTCACCCAGTACAGAGATTATTATTTGTATGCCTTTTTCCCGAGTCGCGTAGTCTACGCAAGTCGCCGCGGTTGGATGCTGCTGTTTACGGCAATCTACCTGTTTTGCGGCATGGGGTACCTTATTTGGCGGCAGTACAGTAAAAAGCGCCGTCTGCTGCGTATGGAAAAAGAATACCACCTTGTCAGCGCCATTTCGAGCATCTACCTGTCAAACCTGCTCATTCACCCGCAGGACGATACATGGGAGCCCGTTGTGCAGAGTGAGCGCATGAAAGCAATCACAAACGGTGTTTTAAGCGCAAAAGCCATGCTGGAAAAGTTTAACACCGAGTGCGTAGCCGAGGCGTACCGGGAGGAATTCCGTGCGTTTACGGACCTCGATACCGCTCAGCAGCGCTTAGAGGGCAAGGCTTTTGACGGCTTCACAATGGAAAATGTGGAGGGCAAGTGGTACCAACTGCTTCTTGTGCCGCAGCGCCGCTTTACGCACCGGGAAAAGCCGAGTTCACTCATGCTTTTGTTCCGCGATGTTTCGGAGCAAAAGGAGCGCGATATGGAATATCAGGAAAACCTGCGCCGCGCAGCAGAGGAAGCTACCCTTGCAAACGCCGCCAAAACGGATTTTCTGCGCCGCATGAGCCATGACATCCGCACGCCGATCAACGGCATCCGCGGCATGGTACAGATTGCCGACCGTTTCCCGAATGACGCGAAAAAGCAGGCGGAATGCCGCGCAAAGATTATGCGGTCTTCAGATTTTCTTTTAGATCTTGTAAACGATGTGCTCGATATGAGCAAGCTGGAATCCGGCGAAATGCAGCTTGAGGAAGTGCCGTTCAATTTGAACGAGCTGCTGCACGATGTGGGCACGCTGCTCTCCACGCAAGCGCAGGCGCGCGGTATTACGTGTACCCTCACAATGGAAGATAAGCGCGAAAAGCATGTCATCGGCAGCCCGCTGCATTTAAGACGGATCTTTCAAAACATCGGCGGCAACGCCATCAAGTATGGCAGAGCCGGCGGCTATGTACATGCTGCGTGCAGCATCGTTTCACAAACGAAGGACACCGTTCGCTACCGCTTTGTCTGTGAAGATAACGGCTGCGGCATGAGCGAAGAATTCCAAAAGCATATGTTTGAGCCATTCTCGCAGGAAAATTCCGGTGCACGCACTACGTATCAGGGTACGGGGCTCGGCCTTTCCATCGTGAAAAAGCTCGTAGATGCCATGGGCGGCACCGTCACCGTGGTCAGCGAAAAGGGCGTGGGCACCACATTCATCACGGAGATTCCGCTGAAGCTCGACCCCGCGGCGTCTGATGCCGAAAAGCCGGAGGAAGAGATCGATACCACCGTGTTCCGCGGGCTGCATGTGCTGCTTGTGGAGGATAACGAAGTGAACATGGAGATTGCGGCGTTCCTGCTTGAGGACAGCGGCGCCGAGGTCACAAAAGCATGGAACGGCGCAGAGGGCCTGGAGAAATTCAAAGCCTCGGCCCCGGGTACGTATGATCTCATCTTAATGGACATCATGATGCCCGTGATGAACGGTTTGGAGGCGGCGGAGAAGATCCGCGCGCTCGACCGCCCGGATTCGGAGACCGTGCCGATCTTCGCCATGACGGCAAACGCGTTTTCCGACGACGCCGCCCGCAGCCGCAAAGCCGGTATGAACGAGCACCTCACAAAGCCGCTCGACCTTGAAAAGATCACAAAAGCGGTGCGCAAATATTGCAAGAAAAATAGCCGATAAAAGCCATAAAACGGCGGCGTGCCTTTAAAAGCGGTGCGCCGCCGTCTTTTTATGGGCTGCAGTGTGCCTGTTTCTACCAAAACACCAATGTGCAGAAATTTCATAAATTGATTCTGAAAATAGGATGAATTCCTGTAGATGTTTTCTCCACATGAAGGTTGAAATCATAGTGTTGATATGATAAAATAATAGCGCGAATTATGCAGAAAATGAGAATTTTGGACGCGGCTTTCGCATTTTAAGCCTATAAAACTGCTCGATTATGCGAAAAGCAGCATAAATATACGAAATACGAAGCTCGGTTTAGAAAGGGAGGACGTTCCATGGCTTATATGCGACTTGGCGATCTGCTGATTGCGGCAGGTGCCATTACGCAGGAGCAGCTTGAAGAAGCGCTGACCATTCAAAAGCAGAAGAAAGAACGTCTCGGCGACGTTCTGATTGAAAGTAATATCATCACGGAACGGCAGCTCATTGAAGCACTGCAAATGCAGCTCGGCGTCGATTTCATCGATTTAACGGCGATCTCTATTCCGTTGGAGCTCGCCAAATTTGTGCCGCGCGCCATCGCGAAAAAATACAACGTGGTGCCGGTAAAGCTTGTAAAAGACGAGCTCTTTGTTGCCATGAGCGATCCGTTGAACTTCGTTGCGCAGGAAGAGATTAAGGCCGCTTCGCATAAGCGCGTTGTGCCGATGATCTCCACGCGCCGCGCGACCGAGCAGGCCATCGGCACATTGTACGGCAGCGAAGGCACGGCCCGCGCCATTGAAGAAATGAAGCGAGAGGTCGGCACATCCACACCGGATATCGTGCCGGTGCAGATGAACCAGACGGATGCCGGCAACGCGTCTGCCGCGCCGACGATCCGCTTTGTAAACTCCGTCATTGAGCGCGCCTTTTTGGAGCGCGCGAGCGACATCCACCTTGAGCCGCAGGAGGGCGAAATGGTGGTGCGCATGCGTATCGACGGCATTTTGAGAAAGATTTTGACCGTGCCCGCGAATTTGCAGAGCAACGTTATTTCCCGCCTGAAAATCATGGGTGGCATGAATATTTCCGAGCGTAAGATCCCGCAGGACGGCCGTGCCATGGTACAGGTGCGTCACCACGAGATCGACCTGCGTATCTCGTCCATGCCGACGATCTACGGCGAAAAGGTTGTTTTGCGTTTGCTCGATAAATCCGGGCATACGATCACGAAGCAGTCCATCGGCCTTGAGGGCACAGACCTGCAAAAGTATGATGCGCTGCTCAAAAACAGCAGCGGCGTGATTTTGATTGTGGGCCCGACCGGTTCTGGTAAATCCACGACGATGTGCGCCATGCTGCAGGAGCTTGCAAATGAGGAAACGAACCTCATGACGCTGGAGGATCCGGTGGAATACAACATTCCGGGCGTTAACCAGTGCCAGATCAACGAAAAGACCGGCATGACGTTTGCGACAGGACTGCGCGCCATCTTGCGTCAGGACCCGGATGTCATTTCCGTCGGTGAGATTCGCGACGGAGAGACGGGCGCCATTGCCATTCGTGCTGCTATTACGGGCCATTTGGTGCTTTCTACTTTGCATACGAACGACGCTGTTTCCGCCATCGACCGCTTGGTCGATATCGGCGTGGAGCCGTACCTCATTTCCAGCGCGCTGCGCGGCGTCATTTCCCAGCGCCTTGTGCGCAAGGTCTGTCCGCACTGCAAGAAGGCGTATAGGCCGGAGGCGGAGGAGCTTGCCATGCTCGGCCTGCCGGAGAACGCCAACGTGCAGTTCTACCGCGGCGAGGGCTGTCATGAGTGCTACCACACCGGCTACAAGGGTCGCCGTGCCGTCTTTGAAATCTTCATGCTCAACGGGCGCATTCGCCGCATGGTTACAGAAGGCGCAAAGTACGATGCGCTTTTAAGGGCAGCAGTGGAGACGAACTTTGTCACGATGCGCGAAAATTGCCGTAACCTTGTTTTGCGCGGCGAGATCAGCGCAGCGGAAGCCGCGCGCGCCATCAATTCCACAGCGGATTGACATTCTGCTGAAAATCTGTTGAAAACTTGCTCATAACTTTCGGAAAGGACGCAGTCGCCGCGTTTCGGCGATGGTTTTAATATGCTTGAAATCAGCGAAATCATCGCGCAGGCGCAGCAAAAAGGCGCTTCCGATATTCATATTGTCACCGGCCTGCCGGTGAAATGCCGCATAGACGGCAAGGTGCAGAACCTCACGGAGAAAGTCCTCACGTGGGAAGACTGCGAATACTACGCAAAATGCCTTGCGGGCGACCTTTTCCACGAGATCGAATGCATCGGCGAGCTTGATTTGGCGCGGACGTTTCCGTGCGGAGCGCGAACCAGAATCAATCTGTTCCGCCAGCAGGGGGCGGTTTCGGCGGCGATCCGTATTTTGGCGGATACCATCCCGGAGATCGAGGCGTTGAATTTGCCGCCGGTCGTTTCCGAATTCCCGGAGTACCGCAGCGGCATCATTTTAGTCACGGGTGAAACGGGTTCCGGCAAATCCACGACGTTGGCGGCGATTTTAAATCGCATCAACCATACGCGGCGCAGCCACATCATCACGCTGGAAGACCCGATTGAGTACATTTACGAGCCGGATCAGTGCATCATTAACCAGCGCGAGATCGGCAAAGACACCAGAAGCTACGCAGACGGCCTGCGGTCTATCCTGCGTGAGGACCCGGACGTTATCCTCATCGGCGAGATGCGCGACCTCAATACCATTGAGACCGCATTGACGGCGGCGGAAACGGGCCACTTGGTCTTCGCCACCCTGCACACAAACTCCGCAGCGGATTCCGTTGACCGCATGGTGAACGTGTTCCCGGAGGGGCAGCAGCGTCAGATTCGATTGCAGCTTTCCACTACGTTGCGTGCGGTGCTTTCGCAGCAGCTGTTGCCGAAGCGCGCAGGCGGCCGGGCGGCGGCGTGCGAAGTCATGATGGTGAACAGCGCCATCAAAAATTTAATCCGCGAGGGCAAGACCCCGCAGATTGACAGCTTCATTACCATGAACGCGCAGGACGGCAGCATTACGATGGATAATGCCCTGCTGAAAATGGTGCGCGAGGGCACCGTAACGTATGAAACGGCGCTCGGCTACGCCAGAGACCGAGAAGCGTTTTCCAAGGGAAGACGCGGCTAAATTTAGGAAGAAAGCGAGGGAGCGGGCTTGACGACCTATAAATACAAAGGGCTTTCCCCGGACGGCGCAAAGCTTTCCGGCGTCATCAAAGCGTATAACGAGTTTGAAGCGGTCGCGCAGCTGCGCGAGACCTGCTCCGTCATCACCAAAATAGAAGAAGTCAAAGAGACGCAGAGCTGGAACAAACAGATCGGCACGAAGAAAATCAAAGACAAGGAGCTTGCCATCATTTGCTCGCAGTTCGCCATCATTTTGACTTCCGGTCTGCCCATTGTGCGCTGCGTGGAGATGGTTGCGGCACAGGCGCGCACCAAAGAACTGCAAAAAATGCTGAAAAAGGTCGCGGAGGACGTCTCCGGCGGTTACAGCCTTGCGCAAAGCTTTGAAAACAACGCTACGGGCTTTCCGACCACGTTTATTGAGACCGTACGCGCGGGCGAACAGTCCGGCACACTGGAAGAATGCTTTAAAAAACTACATAAGTATTACGATAAAACCGCTAAAATGAAAGCGAAGATCATCAGCACGCTCACGTATCCGGCAATTGTCATTTGCGTCGCCGTCATCGTGTTCATCATCATTATGGTGGTAGCCGTGCCGGCGTTTACAAGCGTGTTTCTGGAGCTCGGTACCGAGCTGCCGGGCATCACAAAGGGGCTCATCGCAACGTCGGATTTTCTCACGAACTACTGGTGGTCGCTTATTTTGATTGTGCTCGCGTTCTTCATCGGCAGGCTTCTGCTGAAAAAGAACGAAAAGGGGCGTGCGTTCCTTGCGGAAAACAAGCTAAAGCGCTCACCGCTCAAAAAAATGCACAGTCTGAACGCCGCTTCGCAGTTTGCAAGCACCATGAGCACCATGCTCACGGCGGGCTTGCCGATTACGAAAGCGCTGGAGGTCACGGCAAATGTGGCAGATAACTACATGTTCGCGGTGTCCATCCGCAAAGTGCGGCAGGGCGTGGAGCAGGGCCGCAGCCTGGTGGACTGCATGAACGAGATTCCGTATTTTCCAAAGCTGCTCACCGAAATGGTGGGCGTGGGCGAACGCTCCGGCAACATGGAAGAAACGCTCACCGTCATCGGTGATTACTTCGATAACGAGGTCTCGGTGTTCACGCAGCGGTTGCTCTCTATGTTAGAGCCGGCCATCACCATTGTTTTGGCGGTCGTCACCGTCATTTTGCTGCTGGCCGTTTACCTGCCGATGTTCACCATGTATGGCAGCATCGTTTGATTTATTTCGCTGTACCCCGTCGGCGATCCAACCCGAACCGGCGGAATACATAAATTTCGATGGTGAACCCCCAAAAGCACATCTTTGGGGCGAGCAAAATTTCAATGAATTGGAGAATGGTTCTTATGATGAACAAAATGCGTAAGATGAAGAATAAGAAGGGCTTCACGCTCATGGAAATGCTGATTGTTGTTGCAATCATCGCAATCCTCATTGCTATTGCTATCCCGACCTTTGCTTCTTCTCTGAATAAGGCAAGAGTTGCAACCGACGAAGCTAACATCCGTTCCGGCTATGCTGCTGTTATGACTGAGATTTTGACCGATGAAGCTCATAATGTTGAGGGTAGTACAACTGGTACTACTCCTGCTACCTTCACGCTGAAGAAAGATGGTACTGTTTCCACGACGGCTGGCGATGATGCATATACCACACAGGGTAAACCGTCTGATAATGTTGAAATTGCAGGCAAGTCTGTAAATAAGTGGGAAAAGGGTCAGAATGTTACTTACACATATCACTATGATACCAACACGATTGATATCAAAGTTGGCGCTGGCACTGGTGACTAATCTCGCCTAATCAGCGTTTTTTACAACTCTTAATTGAAACAAATCTATTGAGGGGGCCGGGGGTTGCGGCTCCCCCGCGATTTGTTCATTTGATTTTTCACTTTAGGTTTTCATAAAAAGGGGACGCAGTATGCTTTGGGTTTCACCGGCGATTACAATTTATATTTGTGTGCTTACGGTGGTGCTCGGCGCGTGCATGGGAAGCTTTCTCAACTGCATGGCGTGGCGTATCGTCCACGGCGAATCTGTTTTACACGGGCGCTCGCACTGCGACGTCTGCGGCCACGTGCTCGGCGCGGGAGATTTAATTCCCGTTGTGAGCTACATTATCCACAAAGGCCGCTGCAAATACTGCGGCGCAAAGCTCTCTGCGGGACATGTCTTTGCGGAAGTGTTAACGGCGCTTACGTTTTTGCTGCTCGTGCTAAAATATGATATTTCGCTCCAAGCCCTTGAATACATTTTGCTGGCGTGCCTGCTGCTCGCCGCTGCATTCACGGATTTGGAGGGGTATATGATCCCGGACCGTTTCATCGTGACGGGGATCGTCGTGCGTGTTGTTTTCCTGTTTTTGCAGGGGAATGTGCTCGAAAACCTTATGGATGCGCTGCTCGGCGGCTTCGCCGTTGGCGGCGGTTTACTGCTCATCGTGCTCTTATACGAAAAAGTGCGCCAAAAGGAAGCCATGGGCGGCGGCGATATTAAACTGCTGTTCCTCACCGGCTTGTTTCTCGGCTGGCAGCGGAACATTCTGTGCCTGCTCATCGCGTGCGTGCTCGGCATCGTCTTCGCGTTTATTTTCCCGGAAAAACGTACCACAGGAGACGGGGCAGAGGAAGAAGACGGAAAGCTTTTTCCGTGGGGGCCGTCCATCTCGGCGGCAGGGAGTCTCACGCTCCTTTGGGGCATCGCCGCCGGCAGCGAGATCATCGGCGTGTATTTGAGCTTATTTTAACAGAAAGAACAAAAGCTTTACAGCTTGACGGATAGGGATAAAGAAGAAAGCGAGGTGTCTGTACCATGCCCGGACAAATCACGGCATTCGACATTGGTGAGTGCATGGTAAAAGCCGTATGCTTTACAGGCGGCAAACTGAAAAAGGTTATGGCAAAAGAATTGCCGGATAATATGGTCTCCGGCGGCGAAATCGTCTCCATGGACGCCATGGCGGATTTTATCAAGGAAATGGCGAAAGAAAACGGCATCTCCCGCGGTGCGGCGGCGGTCATTCTGCCTCCCTATCCGGTGCCCCCCCGCAACGTGACCGTGCCCGCCATGACGGACGGCCAACTGTTGTATAACCTGCCGTTTGAATTTAAAGATTACCTGACGCAGGAAAAGAATAAGTATTATTTCGACTACGCCGTGCAGGATACGGTGAAAGACGAAGAGGGCAATGTGAAAGAATTGCAGCTTTTCGTTTGCGCCACCTTAAAAAGCACCGTGGAAGAATACCGCGCCATGCTGCGCCGTGCGGGCTTCAATTTGAAGGTCGCCATGCCGGAGGAATGCGCCTACGCTGCGCTGACGGAGGATTACATGCAGCGCACAAATGCGCCCGCGGGCAGCGATTACTGCTTTGTAGACCTCGGCCACAACGGCATCCGTATGCACATTCTGCAGGACGGCAATTTCACCACGAAGCGCTCCGGCGACCTCGGCCTGCGCGACCTTGAGCAGACGATTTCCGATGTGCGCGGCGTGGATATTCACATGGCACACGCACACATTTTGTCCGATTACAACGACGTGCTTTCCGAAGACGTGAGCGCCGAGCTGTTTAACCGCATGGCGATCGAAATCATGAAGGCCGTCAACTTCTATAATTACAATAACCGCGAGCGCTCGCTCCGGAGAATTTATCTTTGCGGCGGCGGTGTGGCGGTAGATCAGATCCGCGCGGCCATCTGCCGTGTGACGGATCTGGACGTACATAACGCCGAGGAGCTGCTTCCTCAGCACGACGCATTGGAAGCGGCGTGGCTTTACATCAAAGCGATCGGCTGCGCGCTGCAAAAGTAAGGAGGCGTTGGAATGAAGCTTGAACTCGGCATGGGGAACGGCGCCAAAAAGCCCGTAAAATACCCCACCAAAAGAACCGTCAACCTTGCAAAGCGCGAGTCGCACTCCCAAAGCGTCATGACGCTTTCTATCGGCACGGCGGTCATTATCGTGCTTGTGGTGCTCGTCGTGAAATTCGGCGTACTTGACCAGCTTGCGCGCCAAAGTGCCGCAGAAAGTGCTTACAACACCGTGCATGCCCAGTATACCGAAATGCAGAGCGCCGTGGAGAAATACCCCGAGGTCGAAGAGGAGTACCGCACCTATTCCAGAAAATGGATGCAGCAGGAGGATTCCGGCGCGTTCGTTTCTGTGGACAGACAGGAAGTGCTTGACCTCATGGAGAACTATCTGCAGCCCTACGGCACTATAAAGGCCGTCACCATTTCGGACGACGTGATGATTGTTTCCATGTCCGGCTTGAATCTGCAGGAGATTTCCGCCATGTTTGAGATTTTACAGCAGCAGCCCATTGTAAAGGCTGCTGACCTTACAATCGCTTCCACTGAAAAAACGGCAGGCGAAGACCTCGATTTCTCCGTGACGATCACATTACAGCCGGCTGACACGGCGGAAGGGGAGGCCACAGCATGAAAAGAGCCTTTACAACGCGCGAAAAAGTGATGCTGCTCGTCCTCACCGTGCTGCTCATCGTCATCGCATATTTTAAGCTCATCTTGGAGCCCATCAACAATTCCATCGACGAGTATCAGTCCGAAACGGCCGCGGAGCAGGACGAGATTTTGCAGAACACCGCGCTTTTGACGCGCATGAACCAGATGCAGAAGGAGCTCGAGGAAATTTATGCCGCGGGCGACCCCACGCCCATCCCGAATTATGACAATTCCGGCAAGCTGCTCGTTGAGTTGAACAGCATTCTTTCGGCTTCCGTCGATTATTTGCTGGATTTCGGTCAGGTCTCGGCATTGAACGATGGCTACATCATGTGCCGCCCCATCAACATGACCTTTACAACGAACACCTACGCCGAAACGCGCACCATCATTGATGCGCTGCACAACAGCGATTTTACAAACCAAATATCGGACATCAGCGTGCAGTTTGAAAACTCCGGCAGCTCCGGCAATGTGCAGGTAAACCTGTATATTACGTATTTTGAACTTCAAAAATAGCTGATGCAACACAGGCCGGAAGCTGTTTTTTGCTTGCCGGTTTTCTGTGTTTAAAAAGACTCATACCGTTTTACGGTTTCCATATTTTTCTCAGGAGCAAAACGCATGAATTTTTCACGGGATATGAAGAGTTTGAAAAATAGAAGAAAGGGGAAAGCCGGCTTTACCATGTCCGAGCTTTTGATTGTTGTGGCCATCGTCATCGTGCTGTTTGCTGTGGCGGTTCTCTCGCTTGTGACGATTCAAAAGAATCTGCGCCAAAAGGAACTCGACAGTAAAGCGGAAATCCTTTACGTTGCCGTGCAGAACCGCATGTCCGAGCTGCGCGCCGGCGGCTACGAAAGCCTTTATCAGTACGATGAAAACAAGAAAAACGGCGTTGCAAAGGTTGGTCTCATTCCGCTGGATGCTCCCGAAGAAGATGCGGAAGACGCCATCACAAAAGACACGCTCTGCTACGTCGTTTCCGCAGACCGCGTGAAAGCCGGCAAGGCGGCAGCTTCCGTTCTGCCGGAATCTTCCGTAGATGCCGAGCTTTGGAACAACCACTGGGTCATCGAGTACGACCCCGAAAGCGGCAGTGTGTACGGCGCGTTTTACAGCGAAGAGGAGATCACAAGCGGTGATGTCTCCACCACGCTGCCCACATACTTAAACCGTATGCGTGTGCGTCAGACCCGCCTGCACAGCGGCGCGAAGATCGGCTACTACGGCGGTGCGCGCGTAATCTCCGGCACAACCGACACTCTAAAGCCGGACATCTCCATCGATAACCGCGAGAAGCTGACGGCAACGTTCTACTGCAACAACCCCTATGCCGATGAGCTGACGTTCAATATCAAGGTTTCGGACGGCCAGAACGAATATGTAAAGGTTGTAAAATACAACGAGCTTCGCCAGCTGAACAGCAAAACTTGGTACTACACGTGGGTTATGGATAGCTTGGAAAGCGAAAAGACGCGCTTCTATAATCAGACCGACCATAAGCTTGCGTGCGGCACAGACATCACCGTCACGCTTTCCGTAGAAAGCCAAAACGCCAATGTGGACGGCAAAAGCTACACCCGCAAAACGAACAGCCTGTTCCGCTATGCCGAGAGCACCCCGGCGGGCCGGGCGCTCATCGCCTACGGCCGCCATTTACGGAATTTGGACGAGGCCTCCCATGTTTCCGAGACGATTACCCGCGCCGTGCAGGTCAGTGACCTTTCCTTTGCGGATGATACCTCCGACAACGAAGACTGGTATTCCTTTTACGGCGACACCTTTACGCCCATCACAAATAAGTATCTCAAAAGCTATGATGGCTATTCCGAGGTCGATAACGTAAAGCTGTATTCTTCTATCTCGAATTTGCATATTACAGATACGTCTAAGAGTGATGTTGGTCTGTTCAGTACATTTAACGGTGAGATCAAAAACGTGACGCTTACCGGCATGAGGATTGGTAATGGAGGCCAGAACGTCGGTGCGCTCATCGGTTCTGTTTCCGATACCGTGAAAATCACAAATACCCGTGTATACCTCAGCTCCAAAAAAGGCGACCTCGCAGATATCGAAACGGTCGATTCCCCGGAAAAAGTGAAGCCGTGGCTCGAGGGTAAAGTCGTTGGCGGACTTATCGGCATGGTGACGAAAACGGGCAGCGTATCCGTTACGGACAGCTCCGCGTCTACGGTCATTCGTGCAGACGGCGGCGCAGCAGGCGGCCTCATCGGTGCCGTGTATCATGCGGCAACGATAACCGATTCCTATGCGGATTGCTATTTGACGGCAGCCAGAACGGGCGGCCTTATCGCAAAGGCAGAGGACGGGTCTGAAGTAGCCGCAACGGGAACCTCTATCACCTTAAAGGATTTCTATGCAGCGGGTTACCAAACGGCGACCGTCGATGCTTTCGGCTTAGTAGGCGGCTCCAATGTAATCGCCACAGGCGGTTATTCTGCGTGTGTTTACAATGTTGGAGAAAAAGCGAAGGTTCATTCCACGGTGAATACAATGGGCAGAGCCTCAAACGTATATTATCTGACAGACGGCGGTCTTTCCGGAGACGGCACAAGCAAGTGGGAAAACGACAATCAAACCACGCCGAAAACCTATAAAAAACTCAGTGAATCGAGCTTTGCAAAAGGAATCTCCGAGGCGTTCACGTCGTCTTCCGGCGCGGCTACGTTTCCGTATAACTTGATGGATCAGGGCCTTACGTATTACACGTATCCGCGCCTTGAAAAGCTGAACCACTACGGCGACTGGCAGGCGGAGTTTGAATCCGGCGCACTGGTTTATTACGAGCGCTACGAAGACAAAACCTACGGCTTCTACGGCGCGAACCTTTCCACGCTCAAAACGAGTAAGTTTGTCGTCGGCGACGGCTATGCGCTGGCGTATATCGAAAAGAAAGATGCGGCCGATAACGTTACCGTGACGTATGCAAACAACAAAACGGCACGGGTATCGTTTGTTGATAGCGCAATTGAAACGACCGACGACACGACAAATACGAAGTATTATCTCTATCCGCTCTCAAAAGAGGTCGTCAACACCGATTATATCGACACTGCAGAGCCGGATACGTTCTACCAGAAGATCACGATAGAAGACACCGCAAACAACACGAATACGGAGTATTACTACAATCCGCATTTCGCAAAAACGGTGACGGTCAACGAAAATAAGCCGCAGGCGCCGGAAACGGTCTGTATCCGCTCCGCCCGCCAGCTGTATGCCTTGAGCCTTTACTACCCGAAGTATGCGGATGCCGTAAAGGACAGTGTGTTCCGTCAGGAACTCAACATGGATTACAGCGGGTATGATTGGACAAATTATGACGTTGTGCCTGCAAAGATTAACACACAGGCGCCGATCGGCACAGGGGATAAGCCGTTTACGGCTGTGTATAACGGCGGCTGCAATACAATAGAGGGAATTTCCTTTAAAGCAAAATCCCTTTACATCGGCATGTTCGGTTATACGTCGTCCGCTGCCGCGGTGCGCAATGTGTTCCTTGTCGGCAACGGCAGTAACACGGTGGCCTATGTCAATGCGCAGGGCGGTAATTCGGCTTCCGGCAGTGCGTCGCGCGTCAGCATGGGCGTACTCGTCGGTTATAACCGCGGCACGGTTTCAAACTGCACGGTCTCCGGCTATACCATGGAGTATTACGGTTACAGCGCCAGCACGGCTTCGCTCGGCGGCTTTGTCGGCAGCAACTACGGCACCATCCGCAACAGCGCTTCGGACTGCCCGTCCATTCGCTTTGCAAATACGAACTCTAACACCTATGCGGGCGGCTTTGCGGGCGTGAACCACGCCTCTATTTCGGATTCCTACGCGCTTGGCAGCCTTCAGGTGCGCGGCGCGCGAAACAGCACCGTGTGGGTCGCGGGCTTTGCGGCGAACAACGCCAGCGGCATGATTCGCCGCAGCTACAGCGCTACGGCGCTGACAGCTTCCGGCGATGCGGAGTCCTACGGCTTTGCGCATACCGGCGGTTCGGCATACCAGTGCTATTATCTGGACGGCGGCACGTATTCGTACAGAGGCACGCTTTATGCTTACAACACCTCCACGAACGAATTCAAAGATAACGCGGCGGGTGAGCGCCTTACGGGCAGCGAGCTACAAAACAAAACAATCAACAATTTCGAACCGGCAGATTACACCTATAATGCCAAAGAAACGACCGGCGATTATATCTACCCGGCAGTCGTGCGCAATGCAGCAGGGAAGACCGTACATTACGGCGATTGGCCCGTGCAGAAGGATATCGGTACGCTCGGTGTGTTCTACTGGGAATATGAAGACAGCGGCAGCAACAGCGGCTACCACTTCAGCTACGTGGGCACAAGCCAGGGCAATGAAATTTCCAGCGCAAACAACGACATCTTAAAGGGCGATTCTCTCTGTGAAGAGCACGACGACGGCGGCGTTGTAACGCATTACGGCTACGGCTATTTCTATGCGAACAGCAATAATTTGAAGACTTTATTAAGTGCTGTATACTTCAATGAAAACTTCATGAGCGTTGCAGAAAATGCAAAAGCCGGCGAAGCGCTCGGTAAGCAGATGCCCGGCTATACGTTTGTCGCATATGAAACCGGCGAAGACAAAATGTATTTGACCGGCAGCAAAGCAAACGGCACATGGTGGCTGGATTACGGCAGCGGAACAGATGCTACCGTATACATCTACACCGTCAACCCGTTCTTTGCAAACTCTATGAGCCTCGATAGCTCCGAAGTACAGAACAAAATGACAAAAACAGGTGACGTCGAACCCGGCGCCAACGGCAACGCTTACGAGATTCGCTCCGTCTCGCAGCTGCAGTTTATCAACTGGAATTCCGGAAAGCACAATACAAGCACCTCCATTGTGTCTCAGAACAAATGGGATTGGAATACGTTTAAGGATAAATACACGTATCAGGTTTACGGCGATACTCGCACGGTATCGGGAAGCGGCAAAGAGCTGTATTGGAATCAAACACACGATTTGAATGCTTCCTCGGAATACCGTACACTCGGTAAGACCAATAACTTCACGCCTATCGGAAGCATGTATGATAATGCAGGCGATACAGCAAAAGCTGATCCGACAATGTCATATTTTGCTTCTCATTATGACGGACAGGCATATACGATCAAAAATGTTGAAATTCACAGCAATGCGGAATGTGTTGGTATTTTTGGCATCACGGTCGGTGCAACGGTTAAAAATGTGGTCGTATACTCGAATGAAGGCAATGTAATCGAAGCCGCAAAAGACGGTGTGAGCTGGTATTGCGTTGGCGGTCTTGTCGGCTTTGCGGCCGGCAGAGACAATCCTGCAAGTGTATTTACAAACTGTACGGTTTCCGGCTATACCATTCAGGATAACCATGCAAACGCCCCGGGTTGGGGCGGCGGCAGTGTCGGCGGTCTTGTCGGCATGACAAACATGGATATTACAAACTGCTCCGCTGTAACAGATATTATTATCAATATCGGCTATAATGGTGCTTATCAAAATCTGCGCGTCGGCGGTATTGCCGGTGTTTCTCGTGGCGCAGTGCGATATTGTTATGCCGGCGGTTCTATGAGAAGCACAGCTAAATCTTGGTATAGTAACTATAATCAGGGTGCGAATATCTGGATGGGCGGCCTTGTTGGCGGTATTGTCATGCGAAACAGCGGCGGCTTAGCAACTTTGGTTGGTGATGTGAGTCGTGTGCTCAAGGTTGAAAACTGCTACAGTTATGTTGAGATGCCAAAACGTGGTAAAGCCAACGAGCAAAATATTATAAAGAGTACGCAGGCAATCGCCTCCAATGGCGAAATGCAGGAAAATTTCGCGGATGTTAAAAACGACTATATTGAGATTCATAACTGCTATGCACTTGAATCCGCCGTATTAAATACAGATGATTACCGCAAATATGGCGGCAATAAAACTCCCTCAAGTTGGTATAACCTGAACCTGAACATGACACATCAGGATAAGTGGGGGCGTGAGATCAAGTTGTTCAATGATTCCACCCCATACGTAACGTATGCCGAAATGCAGAGCAGCGATTTCTTAACGAAACTGAACAAGAACTACCAGTCCGGCCCAAGCTATAAGAGCTTCTCCACCGTTACCGTCACCGAGCAGGGGCAGAACATCGACGGCAAATATAGCTTTCCGGGCAACGATACGGCGCTGCAGGGGCTTAACTATCCGTTCCCGACGGTTCTGACACAGACGGATATCTTCGGCAGCACAGTCAATGTGCATTACGGCCGCTGGCCGCGCATCGGTCTCTTATGGGAAGAAAACTCCCGGAAGCTCGACCTGCTTGCGGATATCAAAACGAAAGCGGAAGACAGCACTTTGAACGAAAGCGAAGACGGCAAGGCGCTTTTGCAGACACATTTGCTTATCGCCAGCAGCGACGTAGATACGAGCGCGGAGCCGGAAATCAAGCTGTACGACGAAGACAGAAACGAGCTCACAAACGATAAGGCCGCAGCAACAGTCAGCCGCATTGCGTATAACAACGCGAATAACTGCTACAATGTCACATTCATCGGGCAGAACGTCGGCACGGTCATCGCAGAGGCGAAGCTTGGCAATTACATCGCGCGTCTCACGATCGAAGTTACGGCATCGCTCAAGCTGGAGGCTTCTTCTACGAACGTTTCGGTTTATTCCGGCGACACCGATACGATCACGCTGACCGTAAAGGACGCAAACGACAAGCAGCTGCTTGCCGAGACCGAAAAGACGCTCAGATGGGAGATTGCTGTCGATAACAACGGCGTGCAGCAGGATGTCATCGAGTGCAGTAAGGACGATATCAAGCTGAACGCAGACGGCACGTTCTCCTTGCCACTTACCGGCTTTGCTGCGGGCGAAGCCACGGTGAGCATCACGTGCACATATCCGTACGGCGCGGCAACTGCCGCGGAGCCCGCAAAAGAGGTCACGGCTACGCTGTATATCAGCGCTACAACAAAGCCGAGTGATGTGCTTGGCCTGGCAAACGGCAGCGTCAACGGCAGCGTCTATAACCAGATTTCTCTGCCGCACACGCCGAAAAAATCCACGACCTCCTACACCGGTACGACCGTTGAATACCCGGAAAACGGCCCCGCCATGCAGGAAAGCGCGCTGTTCCTCTACGCGACGGACGAGTATACCGATTTGAAAGGCTTTACGGTCGATCAAATCGAGATCACCGCAGGGGAAACGACCTACACCGTGGTCACAGACGGCATCACGACCGATGAAAATCACACCTACAAAGTGACGGTAAGCGATAAGTGGACGACAGAAACGAACGACACGAAGTTCCGATACCGCGCCGTAAAGGTGGAATCCGCCGCGGCAGGCGAGATCACCCTAAAGATCGTCCTCAAAAACGGCGACGTGACCTACAACCTCACCACCCCGTACACTATTGTTTCCAATGAGTATAAGGTGAAGTTTGTAACGGTAAACGGCGATTTGGTGCTGGAGAAAAAGGTATCTTACGGCGAAAAGCCGACGTTAACGGAAGAAGAAAAGAACAAGTTGGCAACAGCTATTTTAGGCTATACGTTTGACTTAGATAATCTCCCCGAGATTTTCGCAGATACCGAGATCAAGGCGGTTCCGAACACCTATACCATCCAGTTTGATGCCAACGGCGGCTTGGGTACGATGGGTGCTGTTTCGTATGCTTATGATAAGATTCAAACAACGGACACCCTTCTGCAGAATACGTTCACAAAGGGAACATCTACCTTTAAGGGCTGGGCGTTGACGGCTACGGATGCAGAGCAGTATGCAGATGAGAACTCAATTCAGAGCATCGTAAACTCCATGGCGATGGAGAATAAGAGCGAACTCACCCTCTATGCCGTTTGGGAAGATACCGCAGCAGGCGGCGAGACCGCTGAACCGTAAATCAACAAAAAGGCAGGTGCCGAAAATGCAGGCGATCCGCAGAAAACTGAATAGTCAAAAGGGTGCATCCATGCTGATGGCACTGCTGCTTATGCTGGTCGGCATCATGGTGAGCGCGGTCATCATCTCCGCCGCCACCAGCGCCGCCGTAAATAAGCGCTCGGAAAAAGAACAGCAGCAGGCCTACCTCGCGGTCAGCTCTGCCGCCGAGCTCGTGCGCGACGATTTCCAAAGCCTTACGGGCCGGTATAAAGATGTTACGACCACGGTGACGCATGCGGATGGAACGACCACTACGACGAATGATACGATAAAGGCCACATGTGCGGTGGGAGATATGATCAATGACATCGGCGCACGGTTTATAGGTGTGAACACGACGTCCACTTATGCAAAGACCTACACGTTCTCCGTAGACGGTTATGAAGATGTATCGGCAGAAATCCTTGTATCAGTCGGCACCGGCAGTGACGAAAGCAGCAAGGTGTATAACCTCACTGCAACATTCACAAACGGTGTGGGTTCCGAACACCCCTGCCGCATGGTGTTGACTATGGAGGGCAAATTGACGGAGGAAAGAACCTCCGGCGATACGGGCTCCACGCAGGTCGTCACCCGAACACTCGAATGGAATAAGGCAAAGCTGCAAAAGGAGGTAACGGGTTGAAAAAGCTGCGTTCACAAAAAGCGGAAACACTGGTGGAAACGCTCATGGCCATCGTGGTCGTGGTGCTCGTTATGCTTTTTCTCTCCACCGCAGTTTCCACGGCATCCAAGGTAAATGCCAAGGTGCGCAAAACCGATGTGGCTTTAACGTATAAGAATGCCGTCAAGGGCAGCGAAACCAAAACGCTGATCATTAAGGATAAAAACAGTGCCACAAAAATCATCCATGTTCAAGTCGATGAATACACAAGCGAAAACGGCTACACGTATTACAGGGAAAGCAAAGAGCAGGGGGCGGGAACTTGAAGCTGAAAGATAAAAAAGGCTTAACGCTCGTGGAAATGCTCTGCACAGTCGCCATTTTGGTGCTTGTCAGCATGGTGATGGTGTTGGGGGTGCAGCTCGGCGTGCGCTCCTACGCAAAATCCGTTTCATATTCGGAAGCGCAGGTACTGTGCTCCACGCTTACGACCACCATCAGCGATGAGCTGCGCTATTCCGGCACACTGAAAGTAGACGGCAGCGGCAACGTTACGGGCTTTTTCAGCCAGCAGTTCGGCAGCGGCGATTACACCGCGTTTACCACTACGCCGGAAGGGCATGTGCAGCTTGGCGGCAAGGACATTCTGCCCGCAAAGGCGTACCCCTACGGTATTAAAGCTGAGGTGAAAAGCTTAACGTATGACGATGTTTCCTCCCTTTTCACAGTGCGGCTGAGCGTAAAAGACAGCGAAAATAAAAACACGCTGGCCGAAACCACCTTTGAAGTGGAAAAGCTCAATGTGACGACCGAAGACACCGCAGAGGGCCACGCCCGCGCCGAAGACATCCGCAATACAGAAAACTGAGAAACACCGCGCCAAACGGAATGCTCCGCAGGCGCGGTGTTTTTGCAATAAAGAATTTGTATACGCTTTGTTTTTAAAAAGTATGATTTCATGCGATTTTTCTTGCACGTAAAAAGCAAATATGATAAAATAGAAATACAGTGTATTTAAATAGTGTTCTTTATTGTGTAGAGTAGATAGAATTGCTGCTTTTTATCCACTTTTTGACGAATTTGCAGAGAATATAGCGAATTCTGTCTTTGGCAAGTCATTCTATCGGTAAAAATGAAAGCGCTTTCCGATAAAGAATAAATTGTGAGACGAAACAGAAAGCGCTGCAAGGAGAAATCTATGAGTTTAAAGGAAAAAATACTCATCGCGGACGATTCGGAAATGAACCAAATGCTCCTTGAGGAAATACTCAGCGATAAATACGAATATGTCATGGCAAAAGACGGCACAGAAGCCGTCGATATCCTCGAAAAAAACGAGGATATCGACCTCGTGATGCTCGACATCAATATGCCGAAAATGGACGGTTTCGACGTGCTGGAGATTATGAATCTGCGGCATTGGATCAGCGAGGTGCCGGTTATCATCATCTCGTCCGAAAGCGATGTGGATTTCATCCGCCGCGGCTATGACCTCGGCGCTTCGGATTACATCAGCAGACCGTTCGATCTGACGGTCGTCCGCCGCCGTGTCGAAAATACGCTCATGTTGTATGCTCGCCAAAAGCGCCTTGTGCGCCTTGTGGAGGAGCAGGTCTACGAACGTGAAAAGACGAACAACACGATGATCAATATTTTGAGCCATGTTATTGAATACCGCAACAACGAAAGCGGCCAGCATATTCTGCATGTGCGCATGATGACGGACATTCTCCTGCGCCGCTTGATTGAGATCACGGATAAATACCCGCTGACGGAAACGGATATCTCTATGATCGCTTCGGTTTCCGCACTGCACGACATCGGTAAGATCAGCGTTCCGAAAGCGATTTTAAATAAACCCGGCAAGCTCGACCCCGAAGAGTGGGAGATTATGAAGAGTCACGCCGCCATCGGTGACTCGATGCTGTCCGACATCGGTATGCAGCAATCCGAAACGCTGATGAATCTGGCGCATGAGATCTGCCGCTGGCACCACGAGCGTTGGGACGGCCGCGGCTACCCGGATGGTCTCAAGGGCGATGAGATTCCGATTTCCGCGCAGGTCGTCGCCATGGCAGACGTGTACGACGCGCTTACAAGCGAACGCTGCTACAAAAAGTCGTTCGACCACGCGACCGCTATTAAAATGATTACAAACGGCGAATGCGGCGCCTTCAATCCGCTTTTGATACAGTGTCTTTTGGACGTGCAGGATCAGCTTTTCGAGAACATGCACACAGACCCCAGACGGTTCGATTACCGTCAGGAAGCAAAGCGCCTTTCCGATGAAATGCTCGAGCAAAAAGAACTTATGCCTAATAACCGTGCGCACAGTCTGCTCACCTTCGAGCAGAAAAAGGCGGAATTCTTCGCAGAGCAGTGCGGCGGTATCCAGTTTGAATTTGACCACTGGACAAATACCGTACATCTCAAAGATTGGAATGCGCCGGTCGATCAACGAGAAAAATCCATGTATCTGACGGAATGGAACGACGTTTCGCTGCTCTCTGAAAAGGATTGGCTCGCTATGCGTGAAAAGCTGAAAGCAACAACGCCGGAAAGACCGGAAGTGAAAATGATTGTACAGATCCCCGTTAACGGGGAATATCGCTGGCAGCGCCTTACGGCAAAATCGCTTTGGACAACTAAATACAAAAATTATGCCGGCGTGCTTGGACGCTTTGAAGATATTCAGGATGAAATGGTGCGGCGCGGAGAAGATGTGCTCGAAAAGTCCACGGAAGACAACATAGCTCATCTTTTGAAAGATTTGAGCCGCGTGTTTGAAGTGGTGCGCCTTGTAGATCCGAAAACGAATGAGAACCTTGAGCTGGATAAAGACGGAAAAGTAATCACTACGCCGATACACTGCTATGAAATTTGGGGCAGAAACGAGCCGTGCGAAAACTGTATTTCTTCCCGCTCTCTGGAAGGAAAAGAGTGGGTCACCAAGCTTGAAATGCGTGACAGGCAAATGTACTTCGTGCTTTCTAAACATATCAACGTCAACGGACGTACCTGCACACTGGAGATTGCTTCGCATGAAGACGAAGCGGAGTGCACACGCTGCGGCGGCGACAACGATGCGCCAACGCGTTCTTCGTTTATGAACTTCTACCGCGATACCCTGACCGGAACATACAGGAGACTGTATCTTGAGAGTTTCCAGTCCAATTTGGAAAGCGCAGATGCCGTGGCAATCGTGGATGTTGACCTTTTTAAGCAGATTAACGATACATACGGTCACCCCGTGGGCGATGAGGCGCTGAAAACCATTGCGAATACGATTCAATCCGGCATCCGCGGCAGCGATACGCTCATCCGCTACGGTGGGGACGAGTTCCTCCTCATCTTCTCCAAGATCGGCGAAGAGGTTTTCTATGAGCGTTTAAAACAGCTCAGACGCGCCGTGCAGGAGACAAAATTGCCGGATTACCCCGAGGTGAAGCTCGATGTCAGACTTGGCGGCGTATACCGCGTACACCCGCTCTCCGAAGCCATTCGGCAAGCAGACCTGCGTATGTACGAAAATAAAGCGAAACACGCGAACGCAAATAACGAGGCATGCAGATAGAAGTTGCAGAAAGGTGACAAATCATGGAGCTTGAAGAATTATATCAGAAAATCGGCGGCGACCTCGAAACCGTGATGAAACGCATCCCGAGTGAGGCAATGATCGGCAAATTCGTGCGCAAATACGCAGACGACCCGACCTATAACCGGCTTGCAGCGGCTGTGGAAGCCGAAAGCTGGAAAGATGCTTTCCTTGCGGCGCACACCTTAAAGGGCGTGGCACAGAACCTCGGCTTCGACCGCCTGCAAAAATCGGCATCCGCTTTAACGGAGGCCGTGCGCGGCGCCGTTCCGCTGACGGACGAATCGCTTTTTGAAGAGGTCTGCAAAGATCAGAAGGAGATCGTGGAGGCCATCGGAAAGCTCGATTGATATGACTTAACAACTATGCCGGTTCTATGGACCGGCTTTATTTGCGTTTGGTTCCCTGTGTAATGCGGCGGAACGGTTTAGGGGAGAATAGGTCGCGCGCTGCGGCGGCAGCTTACAACAGAGGAAAAAGGAGAATGCCGCATGAATATGTTCACAAAACTTTTGGAGACGCTCGGAAATAATTTCTGGCTTATTATCATTCTTTGCCTTGAGGTTATTCTGGCGGTTTGGCTGCTGTGCTTTGCACGCGGGAAAAAGAAAAATCGTGCCGCAGAGCCGGATGGCCACAGCGTGCAGGACGTGCTCATGTGCGACTTATCTAAGCAGGATGACGAAGTATGTCTCCTGATGCGCCGTTCAGACAAAATGCCGGTCTACGAGATGGGCGATATCGAAAGTCTGCTTGGCATTTCTCTCGCACGTCTGCAGGAGGACATTGCGAGCCTTGAGCCGTGCCTGCACGACCGCAAAAGCGGTCGCAACATTTGGCGGGACTATCTCGCGTGGGACGGAAAAGAACCGATGACCGCAGAATTCCGCATGCAGAACGGCGAGTGGATCACTGTGCACGTTATGCAAAGCGGCACAAAAGGATACGACTTTTTCGCTTTTCACAAAACGACTGAAATGCACCGCCGCATACAGGGCTATGAAGAGCGCCTGATGCAGGCGGAGGAAGCCAACCAGTCGAAAACCACGTTCCTTTCCCGCATGTCGCATGAGATCCGCACGCCGATGAACGGCATCATCGGCATGCTTACGCTGGCAGAGGGCAAGCTTGAAAAAGATAACCCCGCGATGCAGTATCTTGAGAAAGTCGACGAGCTTTCCGACCACCTGCTTTCGCTCATCAACGATATTTTGGATATGTCCCGTATCGAAGCGGGCCGCGTGCAGCTTGAAAGCAAGCCGTTTAGCCTGCGCCAGCTCGCCGACCGCCTTTATGATATGTTTGCAAAGAACCTCGAAGCCCGCGGCGTGCACTACGAGGTGCGCTTTGAAGATATGACCGTCGATTACGTGATCGGCGACGAGCTGCGCATCAGTCAGGCCATCATCAATTTCCTTTCAAACGCCGTAAAATTCACAAGCGAGGGCGAGATCATCGTCACGTTCCGCCAGATGATGCGGAGTGCAGGTCATGTAGACCTCATGGTTCGCGTGCACGATACCGGCATCGGCATGGCGCCGGAATTCATCAACCGCATTTTCCGTCCGTTTGAGCAGGAAAGCATAGAAACCACGAAGCGCTACGGCGGCACCGGCCTTGGCATGGCCATCACCGACCACATTGTGCGTTTAATGGGCGGTGAAATCGTTGTCGAAAGCGAGCCGGGCAAGGGTTCCGATTTCTCCGTGTACCTGCACCTGCCCGAAGCCGAAGCGCCGGAGCAGACCGCAAAGGTCAAGGCGTTGTCCGAAGACGATGCAGAAGAGAAAATGCAGGACAGCTTCAAGGGCCGTCACATCCTCCTTGCGGAAGATAACGAAATCAACGCAATGATCGCCGTTGAGATTTTGCAGGAGATGGGTGCCGAAGTGGACGTTGCAGAAAACGGCGAGGTCGCGGTAGAACGCTTCTCTGCGCAGCCTGCCGGTCATTACGATTTCATTTTAATGGACGTGCAGATGCCGGTCATGGATGGCCGCACAGCTACACGGCATATTCGTGCGCTTAATAGGGAAGACGCGAAGACGATTCCGATCTTCGGTCTTTCCGCAGATGCTTTCGTGGAGGACGAGCGTCTCTCCAAAGAAAGCGGTATGAACAGTCATTTCTCAAAGCCGGTCGACTTTAGGCGCCTGCAAAAAGAGATCGGTGTGTTTTTGAATAAGGATAGGTGAACGCATGGATAAGAGAAAGTCCATAAAGACTGCGGCTGCGGTGCTCACCGCGGTGGCACTGTGCGTAAGCAGTGTGGCGGCGTATCAGCGGCTTGGGAATACTTATGTGCCGTCCGATCAGAAGAGAGACCTGCAAACGAATCAGGTGCTGTTTCCGGAAGATAAGGACACGCAAAACAGCGATTCCGGCACGCAGGAGGATGAAAGCGCTTACTGGGAAAAAGACCAGAGCGCCGATGCGCAGGGTCGTCCGCAGAATTCGCAGCGTGCAGATTATCTTTTTGAAGATCAGCAGGTACCCGATGCGGAAAACCAGAATTCGCTGACAATCAATAAGCCGAATACGGATACAGATACACAGCCGCCGCAGCAGAGCAATGCGCAGCAAACGACGGTGCAGCAGCCGGAAAACGGCAATACGCAGACTCCCGGCTACGACATCATCGATGATAAGGATAATGCCGATATCATTATCAATAATCCTACGCAGGTGCCGAACCCGCTGCCGTCAAACGGTGGCAACAATAATAACGGGGACAGCAATACCCCCGGCGAGGATAATAACGGCACCAACCCGGGCGGCTCCACGGCAGAGCCGGCGCGTCGGCAAACCCGACATCTGTTCCGCAGCCCACAACTTCGCCGAATGAAACGGAAGAACCGCAGCCTACCACTGCCCCGACTCCGGCACCTACACCGCGTCCGGCAGATACCGCAAAGGACCCTGTGCTCGTAAAGCCGACACCGCGCCCGGGCTCCGGCTCCGACCATATCACGAATAAACCGTATGACGAAGATCACGTACCGGGTATCAATACGGATGATACGACCGGCGAGCCGATAATCACGATTATGAAGCCATACGATTACGGTGTACCCAGCCTTTACGCCGGCCAGACCGTTTCGGCGGAGGATATTTACTGCCTGCTCGATACCTATGTGATCGGCTCCGATATGGTCACGTATTACTGGGATGCCGATGCTTACGATAAATACGTGCGCGTCACCGGCATTTCATACGATAACGGCAAAACGTGGATTAAGGATTTCCCGGTTACGCTGCCGGAAGATGTATCCGATCTGAATGTTGTGATCCGCACAGAATATCGCTTTTCGCAAAAAAGTGCATGGCGCGAGTATCTCGTGCCGTATACCGTTGAGCAAGTGCGTTTCTTCCTGCTTTCCGAGCAGATCAAAGAAGAAAACGCCACCATCGATTCGTCTGCCGTCCTTAACGAAGACCAGTACCCGACGGTCGGTTCCGAAGAAAACCTGTTCTCTTATCAGAAAACGTTCCTCGGCTTTGATGCCATGGTTTCCATGGACAAGCTTTTCCCGGGCTGGATGGAGCACGGCGAGCTTGTATCGTGGTTCTACCCCATAGAAAAGGGCCGCCACATTTTGGAGCCGGCAGATTTTGTAGATGTGCCGCAGGGCTTCGATATCGCGCTCAACTCCTACTGGATGGACCGTGATACCTATGACATAAATTTCATGTATAACACGCTCGTCTATCTTCAAACCATGAAATCCTACACGCCGCAGTATACGCGTATGGTCGATTGGTGGAAGAACGAAACAAGCGAGAACATGGCGGCACATCGCCTCTCTGTACCGCAGTATGTGCAGGCCATTGATCTCGATTGGAGCGAGAAGCTTGAGGTAGATTACCTCGAAGTGCCGGATACCGTCCTTTATATCAACAGCACCGCCGGTAACCTTTTGGTTGGCGAAGGCTATGTGGTGGACGAAAACAACCCGGTCTACGTCTCCACGGAAGACGGCATGCTGCTGAATAAGAACAGAACAGAAATCCGCGCTCTGCCGTATAAGGTAGAGGAAATCTCCGTGCCGAATACCATTCGAAGAATGGATATTCCGGCAAACAACAGCCTGAAAAGGATTCATCTGGAGGCCGAAACAGAAGAACTGCCGGATATCGATTATACATACCTCACAGACTGTGAAGTCCTCGTGCAGGACAATCTTTTCGAGCAGATGCTTTTAACCGACGGCAAAGCATTCTCGCCGGAGTCCGGCAACACGCTCGCCAAGGCTTCGGCCCCCGATACGATGTATATGGTTTCGGGCGGTATGGTGTATACCAAAGAGGGTAAGCTCGGTGCAGTCGTGGGTGCAGGCAGCAGTCTCAAGCTCACAACGGCCATCAAGAGCATCGGCGAAAACGCCTTCGCGCTGTCAAGCGACCTTGATACGCTCGTTATCCCGAAAGAAATGACGATCCTCACACTCGATAAGGATTGCTTTGCGGGAAGCAATATCAAACGCGTGCTGTGCAGTACACAGACGCAGGTGGATATGCTCTCAAAGCAGCTTGCGGATTCCGGCGCGCCGGAAGACCTTCTCCTCTCGCTGCTCACAACGACGAAAGACGGCTACGAGTATTACACCGAAGTGAACGCAAACGGGGAAAAGTCCGGCACACTGCTCTCCGTACCGGCCGACGTCACGCGCTTTGACGGTATCGTCACGGCCGATGACGGCACCGAAGTCATCATCACGACCGTCGGCACCTCCGCATTTGAAAACTGCGATTCCCTGCAATGGGCCATTCTGCCGGAAGCTGTCACCGAGATCGGCAACCGCGCGTTCTACGGCTGTGATGCTCTCGAGGGCGTCATGATCGAAACGACGGGCACGGTTATCATCGGCGATGAATCTTTGGATAATTGCCCCTCGCTGCGCTTTGTCGGCTCCAGAGCCTACTGCGGCTACATGGTGAACGGCTACGACCCGGTTGTAAAAGATAACCATTACAGTTCTGCCTACAATAACTATTACTTCTATGTACCGACAGATAACATCGGTTACAGCAGCCATTGCACCAGCTTTACGGCAGAAAGCGGTGTGGCGGATTATGAATTGGTCGATATCGGCGGCACCTATATGCTGTATGGCATGGACGCCGGTTCGGAAGATGAAGACGGAAACAGTACACCGCCTGCACCTTGGCTTGCATTACGCTCCGGCAAAACGGTGAACAGCGAAGTCACGCTGCCAAGCACCACAGCGGAGCTTTTCAACTACGCCATGGCAGATGTAACAAGCGAAAGCGGCGCATTCACCATAAACTGGGAAGACCTTTCGGATCTCTATTACTTCGATGCGTACAGTTTATATAAATCCGATTTAAGCGGCAATGTGTCCGTCGGCTCGGAATGGAGCACGTGGACGATTCAGATGGCGCAGGGTGCGTTTGATAGCTGTGCGGGGATTACCTCTGTCACGTTTGTCGGTACGCTCGGCTCCATAGAAGCCACCGCATTTGCATATTGCTCGAACCTTGAAAAAATGGAGTTCAACTCTGTGTCGTTCTGGAACGGCGCAGCCTCCATACCACTGTATGCCTTCAACGGCTGCAACGCCCTGCGTTTGCTGCAGTTCAATTCGTATACGCCGCCGGAGCTGGAACTTTCCATGACCGGCTATGACTTCCGGTTTAATCCGAGTTGGACAGAGGAGGAAGAACTTCAAAACCTGCATATCTCCATCCCGAAAGGCTCCGAAGGGGATTTCATCAAAAAGTGGCGGTATCCATTCTTAGGCTATCTCGATATGTTGGACAAGAGCGCTTACCAGTATATGTGGGATGACGTGCAGATGAAGCTGCTAAATGAGACGATGCGCTATCCGTCCGATGAAGAGGTGGATGCTGTAATGTATGACCGTCTGCTCACGTCGGAGAACCGCATGCGCGCTTATTTCGGTATTGAAAACGCCACAGAGCCTACAGAGTATTTCCCGTACCGCGTAAATGAAGGTGCCGGGACGATCACGCTCATCGGCTCGCCGAGCAATTTGCAGAGCATTTTTGTTTCCGGCGATAATATGGGCCTGCCGTCCGGTTGGGCGTTCGACTACATCGCAGAAGGCGCGTTTTCCAATGCGAAAGCGCTTGAGAAGCTATATCTGCTCGATGACCTGGTTGGCCTCAACCAGAACATGCTGGCCGGTGTAGAGTCTGAGAATGTGACAATCTATTCCTTCATGAACAGTATACCGGAGCTTGCAGGTTTTGAAGTCGGCACACCGTTCACCTTTGGCATAGAAGACGAGAGAGTTTCGTTTATGGTCGTAGATTTTAACGGTGACGGCGAGCTGCAGGCACAGTACATTACGGCGTGGACTTTCCCGTTTGCAGGCTACCATGACCTTGCGGAAATGCGCGGTATCATCGCCAACCGGCTTTTGGAGGAAAAAGGCGAGGAGCCCACCGATGACGAGATTGAAGCCGTTATTTATGAAAAGCTGCTCACGGCAGAAAACCGTCTGCGCGGCATCATGGGTCTGGAGCTGCTCAGTGACGGCGATACCCTCACCTGCGGTGTAGAGCCTGTCAAGAAGGATGACAGCAATAAAGACACCGACACAGAGGACAAAAAAGGCGAGACCGAAAATCCGGGTAAAGCGAAAGACGCAGAACTCTCGGAAGGGACAGAAGAAAACGGATTTACCGGCAAGGACGCAGGCGGTACGGAGAACCCGGACACCAATGTGCCCGGAACGGAAGGTACTTCCACCACCGCGGGAGAAACGGAAAGCGACTCCGAGCCCGAAGAAAAAGCAACAGAGCAACCGACGGAAAGCGGCAGCGTGTCGAATACATCGGATACAAATGAGGAGGAACTGTCAGAATGATCGTAGAGCAATCCAAAGCTATCCTTGCAGAGGTCAGCAAAGCCTTTATCGGCAAGAACGAGATCGTAAAAAAAGTTTTGATGACCATTTATGCCGGCGGCCATATTCTTTTGGAAGACTGCCCGGGTGTCGGTAAAACGACCCTCGCTGTGGCGTTCTCCAAAACGTTGGGCCTTTCCAGCAAGCGTATCCAGTTTACGCCGGATACCCTGCCGTCCGACATCACAGGCTTCACGGTGTTCAACCGCGAAACAAACCACTTTGAGTACCGCGACGGTGCGGCAAACTGCCAGCTGCTGCTCGCCGATGAGATCAACCGTACCTCCCCGAAAACGCAGTCCGCACTGCTGGAGGTCATGGAGGAGCACACGGTTACGGTAGACGGCGAAACGCACGTGCTGCCCTCGCCGTTTATCTGCATCGCAACGCAGAATCCGGTCGGTTCCGCCGGTACGCAGTCTTTGCCGGAATCGCAGCTCGACCGTTTCATGATCTGCCTTTCCATCGGCTACCCGAGCCTTGAAAACCAGATGCGCATCATTAACGCACAGCGTTATTCCAACCCGCTTTCCGATGTGCGCCCCGTCACGAACGCGCAGAATCTTTTGGAGGTGCAGAACTACCTCACCTCCGTGCGCGTTGCGGACAGCGTGCTGAGCTACACCATCCGCCTTTGCGAGGCCACCCGTGTGCACCCGCTCGTTGAGCTTGGTATTTCGCCCCGCGGCGTTTCCGCACTCGTCAAAATGGCGCGTGCCGGTGCCGTTTTGCGCGAGCGCAACTACGTGGTGCCGGAAGACGTGCAGAGCGTGTTTTTCGATGTCTGCGCACACCGTCTCATTCTGCGCCCGCAGGCACAGGTGGACGGCATAACGGTGCGCGATATTCTGGCTGAGATTTTGCAGCAGATCAAGCCCGGTACGGAAAGGTAAGCGGATATGTGGAAAAACAGACTGGCCTATGGGCTTGTCCTATTGACGGCAGCAGTGCTGCTGTTCCTATACAGTAAGCCGTTTTTGCTGACGGTGCTGATCGTTTTATTGCTGCTCATGGTTATTAACGGTGTGCTCGTTTTACATGATGCACACAGCATTCGCGTTTCTATGCGTGTTCGCCCCGGTGGTCAGCAAGGCAAGGACGTTAACCTGAACATCATCGTAAATTCCGATAAAAAGCTGCTTGCCGCGCAGGAGATCTTTTTGGAGCTTGAAACGCAGAGCACGCTGCTTGGCACCAAAAAAGAAAGGCGCTTTTTGCTTCCGCTCACATCGGGGCAGAGCAACTACACGATCAAGGTGCCCGCAGAGCAGTGCGGCGAGCTGCGCTTTTCCTGCAAACGCATCTGCGTGCGCGACGTGCTGAATCTCTTTAACGTGCAGACAGCACCGTTTGCCCCTGTGCGCACGGTCATTTACCCGCGCCGCATGAAGGTACAGCTGTTGCTTTCGCAGGCTTCGGCCGGTACGCCGCAGCCCGAAGGCAAAATGCAGAACCGCAAGGGCAACGACCCAAGCGAGATGTTCGATTTGCGCGAGTATGTGCCGGGCGATGACGTCCGATCCATTCATTGGAAGCTTTCCGGCAAGACCGATACGCTCATTCTGCGGCAGGCAAGCGACCCGTCGCTGTATAACATCGTGCTGCTTATGGATTTCGGCATAGAGAAAAACGGCGAACCGACGCCGCTCGAAGAACTGAACGCCGCGGCAG